>OMGF01000579.1_pt1 | contig 32470 bp, 29 predicted proteins | sample 1645861 | NCBI WGS metagenome assembly OMGF01 (sample SAMN05578586, study PRJEB25193) | human gut metagenome | biome: Human Microbiome; feature: human-associated habitat; material: feces | host: Homo sapiens | place: USA:Birmingham
ATTCATATTCCGATCCTCGGCAGGCCCCTCAAAAATGATATAGGCAATCAGGGCGCAGTACAAAAGCGTTTCCGCTTTCGTCCAGAACGGATCGCCCTCCTTGCCCTCGCCCTTGGTGTTGGTGATCAGGGCGTTCACGAATTTCAGGATGTCGGCCTCATTGCGGATATATGACAAAGGGTTGTAGTGCATGGACTTGGAAAAGTCTATGCTGTTGAACACCTTAATTTTGTAGCCCCGTTTTTGCAAAAACGAGCCGACCTGCCCCAGCACACCGCCCTTGGGGTCTACCACCACATAGGAAGAATGAGCTTGCAGGAGCTGCGGCGTGAGCCAAAAGCGGGTCTTGCCCGAGCCGGACGAGCCGATGCCACAGAAATTGAGGTTGCGGGCGTTGGCGGGATTTTTGGGACGGGTATTCATGGTGAGCCGTTCCGTGGCGGTCAGCAGCATATTGTTTTCAAACTTGGAATCAATGAACGGCTTGATGTCCTTTTCGTTTCCCCAGCGGGCTGTGCCGTACTCGGCATCGCGGCGAAATTTCTTTGCTTTTTTCGCCTTGCAGTAGATCAGCAGCCGGAAGCCGACTGCGCCCACAATGCCGACAAACCAATCCAGCGGGGCAAGGCCGGGGGCGAAGCTGGCAAAGGCCGCGCCGATGGTCTGGCCCAGCCCCAGCAGCTTTTCCCCGAAGCCCGCACCAGCGGCCAGACGGTACGCCGTGCCGATTTTCAGGCAAAACCAGCCGATGAACAGGTACGGGATATTCGGAAGAACATACTTCCTGATTTTATCTGTCGCCATGCGCCGCCTCCTTTGTCAGCTCCCGCTGGGGCTGCTTTTTCACCTGTTCCTCCGCCTGCCGGAGTTGCTCCCGGATCGGCGTCTGCCGGGACTTAGCCCGTTTCAGCTCCAAACGGGAATACTCGGCAAAGCAGCCTGTGATGGCGTCGGCCTGCCGTGCCTTGAACAGAAGCAGATATTTTTCCTCTCCCACACGGCGGATGGCATAGTCCACGCCCCATTTCCGGGCCACCTTGTCAAACAGCTTGGGCGTGTCCACCTCGATGGCGTTGGTATCCCCGCCGTGGCCCATGAGCTTTCGCACACTCTGCTTGCCGTGGGGCGTCTGTGCCTTGCGGTGCTCCTTGGCAATCTTCCGGCCCACGGCGGCCACCACATAGGCCAGCGCACGGGCGGTCAGCTTGGACGCCTTGACGCTGACGGCGATGGTCTGCCGGGACACTTCATCTCCGACGATAGCTTACACCTCCTTTGCCCTCTGGCCACCGTGACCAGAAGCGGCCTACCTGTCCTCGCGGCTGGCGGGAAGCCGCTGCTTTTCCTCGTTCAGCGCCGAACGGTCTATGACCTCCTGATACGCCGCCATCTGCTCCCGGATATTCAGCTTGGGATAGGCAAAAATACGGTGCTCCGGGGGAATATCCTCCATCCCGTGATACCGCTCAACAAGTTTTCCGCCGTTATTGAACACATAGCCGCCGGGTGCAAAATGGCCGCCGTCGTTGATCCGTGCGTCCCGCCCGTAGGCTTCAAAGTCGAAGTAGGGCAGCACATCATCCGGCACATCCAGCATTTCCATTTCCTCAATGTAGACCCGGCCCAGCGCCTCCTCGCTGTCAATGCCGGGGTAGAAGTCATAGCAATCCAGATTTTGTGCGAGGTTGATCAGGTCATGGACGCTGCCCGTGTATTCGCCGCTGTCAATGACGGCCTCAAACTTTTCAATGTCGCTCTGGTCGAGGTCAGACAGCACATGGGCCAGATGGTTCAGCTCGTCAATGCTTTCATACTCGCCCAAATGGTCATACAGGCCCAGCACATCACCGTCAAATGAGGTAATGAAGATTTCCTCATACCGTACCCCATCCACGCCGATGCGCTTCAAAAGGGCCTGCACCTCCTCCGTGGTGGCCGGGAATTTCAGCGTTTCGCCCACAAGCCGCCCCTCGTTGTATTTGCCGAGGTTGGTAATGTAGGCTTCAAACAGGGATGACATTTTCAGCACCTCCTTGTCAGAACATCGTATATGCCGCGCACAATGTACTCGGCGCAGGGCAGCGCGATAGCATTTCCCAGCGCCCGGTAACGGTGGGCGGACAGGATTTCCTCACCATCCGCGCCGCACTTTGTCCAGCCCTCCGGCAGCCCCATGAGCCGTTCACATTCTCTTTCCGTGGGAAAGCGGACACAGCCCCCGGCAGGATCGTCCTCATACCAAAAGGCAAAGGGACTTACCGCGCTGGCTAACAGAGTGGGAAAAGGGTCAGTTGGCAATCCGAAGCTGTTTCGGAACGCCTCCGTTGTCCGCTCCTTTGCCGATGCCCGCATACGGTAGCATTGAAAGGGTCGGGTGATCGGTACACGCCGCCCTGCTTCAATAAAAGAGCCTCGATCTCCGCAGGCGGCGGACAGCCAGCAATCTCCGCCAGACGCAGAAATTGACTGCACTGCGCGGGGCTTAAAAAGTATTTCGTGGGAACATTGTCCTCCAAAGTCTGCCACAACAAAGACGCGCTGCCGTCGTGCCAATCGGGGGCTTGCCCAATGCTGGGCATCCATGAGCCGCCATGCGAGATCGGGCGTATGCCCTCGCACCATTCCGGCTCCTGCCCATCTTCCAGAAGCAGGCATTGAAATATCGGCGGCTGTGAACGCTGAGAGCACGGCTCTAAAGTCCATCCGGTCATTTGAAAAAAACGCTCCCATGACGCAGCGATTGCTGGAAATATACCATTTGTCGCCTCCCTCATTTCACGGATAATACGGATCGCATGAAAGAACAGACTGGATTTTTCCCCGGCAAGACCGGCCCTGTTGCCGATCTGTGAGAGGTTCTGGCAGGGTGAGCCAAAGGTGATGATGTGGACAGGCGGAATGTCGCCGCCATTCAGCTTTGTCACATCTCCTAAATGCGCCATACCGGGAAAGTGGCGTTTCGTGATGGAGATAGGGGCTTTTTCGATCTCGCTGGCCCATGCAGGCACGATACCGCAGCGCACCGCCGCCAGCGGGAACACGCCGATCCCGCCAAACAGGCTCCCCAGCCGGATCTCGTTCATATCAGCGGCGGCCCTGACGCTTTACGGTCAGGATGCCGTCCAGCGTGGTTGCCGTGATCCCCAGCCGCTGAGCAACAGCCACATCGTTTTTCATGCTTTCCGTGGAGATACTGCCGCACACCACCAGCACATGAGAGCGGCGAAGCAGGTCACGGCCCATGTCGATGCCGCTCTTGTGCTCCTCGGGAACGGCGTCGTTCAGGAAAAGGGGCTGATAGAGCGTGGGGCAGATGGGCGAAAAGCCCGCCTCATAGACAGCACGGCAATACTTGGCGGCCTGCTCCGTCGCCTCGCAGGGGTCGCCGCTCCACGCGGCGGTGATATACGCAAGGGGTCGTTTCATTGTGAAAACCTCCGTTTTTATATAATGTAGTGGGTCAACCTTTTCCCCCGCCCTTTTCCAATCGTGGAAAAGGGGGCGGCTCTGGAGGATATGCCCCCGCCGCTTGCCGGAGAAAAAGCACAGCCGGGGCAGGCGGTCAAGGGCAAAGCCGCCGCATACGGCGGGGCGAAGCCCCCTTGACAGCCCGCTCCCGCCTGTGCTCAATTACGGGCGGCGACGGGGGATATAACCGCAAGAGCCATATCCTATCGGGGCAGCAAAAAGCCTCTGGTCATAGTGGCCAGAGGTCGTTACTTCTCCATATCCATTTTCTTGTCGGGCTTGGCAAGCTCGGGCGGCTGCCGCTCTTTCCAGTCCTCCAGCAGCGTCATGATCTGGTCTTTCATCTGCCGGGGCGTGGCCTCCTTGCCAAAAAACTTTTCCAGTTCAGCGCCAGTAATGATCACGTCACGATCCTCCTTTTTCTTTTCTTCACACAAAATACCATCGATCACGTCCGGGGAGAGCTTGTTTTCCTTGTCCAGCTCACGGAGCCGCTTTGCCTGACCCTTGGAGGGCGAAGCCTGCTGGCCCTCAATGGACACGGCGATATACTTCTGGTGCTTGGGGCGCACGCGGGAAATTTCCACAGCCGGGGTAAAAGACAGCTTTCCGTCATCCATCGTCTGCTTCAATTCCGGCACAAGATCATTGAGCCAGATATACCGCTGTACGGTTTTCACGCTCATGCCGTTGCGCTGGCCCACGCTTTCAAGAGAGAGCTTTCCAGCCTCGGCGCTGTCGCCACGCGCTCCCTGATGCTTGATGGCCTCATACTGCATTTTCAGGGACAGGGCCTTTTCGCTGGGCAAAATCGTTTCGCGCTGACGGAGGTTGTCATCCGTCATAGCGAGAATGGCCTCATCGTCCGTCATATTACGGACGATACAGGGCATATTGCGATACCCGGCAAGCTGGCTGGCCATCTGGCGGCGGTGGCCCGCGATGATCTCATAGCCGCCGCCCTCACGGGGACGTACCAGCGCGGGCTGGTTGACGCCGCCGTTGCGGACACTCTCCACCAGAGATTTCATTTCCGCATCGTCACGGACACCAAAAGGATGATCCTTGAACGGGTGCAGGTCGGAAAGGTCAAGATAGACGATTTCCTCTTTTTCACCTCTGGTAGCGTCACGGGGCGTAGGCGGCACTTCCGGGGCCGGGGGCGCTGCCTTTTCTTCGGGGGCCGCATGGGTCTTGCCAGCCTTGGGCGGATCGGTCTGCTCCGGGGCTGTCTTTTCCGCCTTGGGCGGACGGCCACGGCGGGGCTTTTCCGCCTTTTCCTCTTTCTTGGCCCCCGGCTCGGCAGGCGCAGCTTTTTCAGCTTTTGCAGGGCGGCCCCGTTTGGGCTTGGGCTTCTCCGGCTCCGGCATGGGCTTTTCCCATTCCTGCTTGCTGTACTCGGTGACGGAAACGGGCGGGGCCTCCGGTTCCTTGGGGATGTCCGGCGGAGCGTCCTTTTCCGGCGCAGAACGCACAGCGGAAAGGTCGATCACCTTTGCGGACGGAGCGGGGGCACCGCCCACATCAGGGATCTCGGCCTGCTCCATTTCCGGGGCCTTTCCCGGCATTTCAGGCGGGGCCTGTTCCTCCGTGGTAGGGGGATGCTTGTTTTCTTCTGCCATGACACGAATAACCTCCTTGACAAGAATTTAGGCCACGCCGCACGGCTGGCCCATTTCGGCACACAGAGAAAACGCTGTCTGCATACAAAAACACCGCCTATGTCCTGTTAGGCGGTGCATTGTGTAAGGCTTGGCAGCTCATTTTCAGTTGTTTTTCTCTGTGTGCCCTTGTCAAGCGATGTTTGCATAAGCACTTTTTCATCCAAATCAGCATATGGTGGAACCACCAAGCTTCTTGTTTTCATGAATATGAAAACAAGAAGATGTAATGGCTGAACTGTAACTACAATTCTTTTATGTGTTGTAAAATCAATTGACATTCCATCCATTCTGATTTAGACTTTAATTAACATTTTGTCACGTATATTCAGGACTTTTCTTCATCCCGTCACCCGTCCACCTTTTCTATCATTTCAGCAGCTATCCTGCATGTTCGCAGATCCTGTATATTCCTTGACCGTTCTGCGTTTTCTGAATGGCTGCCCGGGAGATAACATATGAATCAAACTCGGAAAAAACAGCAGTCCATGGACATGACCTCAGGGTCCATCACAAAGCTCCTGATCATGTTCGCGGTTCCCCTCGTGATCGGAAACCTTTTTCAACAGCTATACAACACTGTGGACAGTCTCGTTGTTGGAAACTTTGTCGGCTCCCATGCTCTCGCCGCCGTTGGTTCCACCACCAGCATCATCAACATGATCGTCACGTTCTTTACCGGTACCTCTGTTGGTGCCGGCGTCGTCATCAGCCGGTACTATGGGGCCCACGACGACGAAAAGCTTCACATTGCCGTGGAGACCACGATGGCAGTGACCTTCATCTGTGGGATCATTTTTACAGGTCTTGGAATCTTTGTTGCCCCCTATATGTTAAAATTTATGTCCACACCGGATGATGTCCTGCCGTCCGCCTCCGTATACTTAAAGATCTATTTTTCCGGCGTTTTCGGTCTGCTTGTATACAACATGGGAAGTGCTATCCTGCGTGCCGTTGGCGATACGAAGCGGCCGCTGTACTTCCTCTGTCTCTCCAGTGTCATGAATATCGGCCTTGACCTTCTTTTTGTAGTGGGCTTCGGCATGGCCATCGAGGGAGTTGCCTATGCGACGATCATCTCCCAGTTTGTTTCCGCAATTCTCGTGCTCATCGTTCTCACCAGAAGCACGGAGAATTACCGCCTGACCTGGAAGGACCTGCGGATTGACAAAAAAATCTTCCGGCAGATTCTCATGGTCGGACTACCGACAGGATTTCAGCAGTCACTGACCTCATTTTCCAACGTGTATGTCCAGTCCTACATCAACACCTTCGGATCCAGCTGTATGGCCGGATGGAGCAGCTACTCAAAGATCGACCAGTTTGTTTTCCTTCCGATGCAGAGTATCGGACAGGCATCCACGACCTTTATGAGTCAGAACCTGGGAGCCGGGAATCTGCCCCGCGCGAAAAAAGGAACCGGTGTGGCGCTCCGGCTGGCACTCCTCATTACATTCGCCAGCGCTGGGATTCTTTTCCTCTTTGCTCCGCGGCTCGTCGCAGTCTTCAACCAGGAGCCTGACGTTGTCCGATACGGAACCATGTTTCTCCGGATGAACGTGTTCATGCTGGCATTCTGCTGCCCGAACCAGGTCGTTGCGGGCGCGATGCGCGGAGCCGGAGATTCCAGGACACCGATGCTGATCATGCTGTTCTCCTTTGTCCTGTTCCGCCAGATCTATCTCTATATCGCGACCTCGATCTGCAATACAGCCGCAGTTGTCGGATTCGGATATCCAGTGGGCTGGATCGTAGCTTCGGTTCTCGTAGAGCTCTACTATATGTCCGGAAAATGGGAGAAAAAGATCAATATGTAACCTCTTCCCATGTTCTGTTATTCTCCTGTCAGTACCTGATCCAGGAGATCGGATAACGGCATCATCGCCGCTTTCGCCTCCGCATACGTGTTTGTCTGGGCGCCCACCTCGATGAGGGCGGAACGCGCCCGGACATGCTCGTTATAGCGGAGGCCTTTTAAATAGATCTTTCGCGTAAGTCCCGGATATTTTCCAGCAGCCAGAAGCTGCATCTGGAAGCTGAACGCCAGGTTTTCCTTGAGATTTGGATTCGGAAGATACTCGATGGGGCCGTCCGGGCTCATGGATGTCCCGTTGAAGAACATGATCTTCGCGGTCTCCGTCCCGTCGATCTCCGTCACAAGTCTCGTCCCATCCGAGACGCCGTCCCGGTGGACATCCAAGACCACCTCGATAGACGGGTATTTCTGCAGGAGACCAGAGATCCCGTCGAGAGCGTAGGTATACGCCGCACTGCGGTCCAGCTTTCCGTTCCGGTAATCGTAGACGCTCTCATCATGGTACACGTTGTACCCCTTTTCCCTGAGAAGCTTCGCTAGGCACTCTCCGAGGTGAATCACGTCCGCCTCCGAATTTTCCGGGTAGTCGGCGTAGGTCTCCTGGGAGTGGGTATGATAGATCAGGATCTGGGGGATGTCGGCGTTTTTTTCGATGGAAAGGTCCGCGGCGAGGAAATTCTCCGCCCGCATCAGGTCCCGGCCCGCCGTTGTTGTGGGGTGGACGTTGTAGAATTTTTTCATCAGGTAGTCGTAATCGTTGAGTTTTTCTAAAATGATGCCGGAATTTCCGGTGTTGAAGGTTCCTGCTGCGAGCAGGCCTGCGAGTGTCGTCTTTTCATTCTGGGATGATCCGTTTTCTCCAGTTCCGCTTTTTCCCGAATTCCCCCATTCTTCTGAACTTTCTGTTTTTGCTCTGTCTTGTGCATTTTCATCCGCATTTCCGCTTCCCCATGCATTCTTCCTACGATCATCTCCGTAAACTCCCTGATTTTGTTCCCTGTCTGCGATCCATTCTGCCCGCAGTACCCCATTCTCATTCTCGATCCCAAATATCTCCTCATACTCCTTTGTCCGCCTGCTGCCATTTTTTCTGCTCTCCAGATAAAAAGCCGTACCCTCATCCTCCTTCCACGCCGGAAGAAATCCCCGCATCACATCATCCGCGATCCGCACCGCGTAATTTTCATAGAAATCCTTCCATGCGCCCGCACACAACCCACGTCCGAGATACAGCGCCGCCACGCAGACCACCGCCAACACGATCCACCGCCCGGCATACTGGATCATCCCGATGATATTTCCGATCATCTGCACAACAAACAGGCGGTCCGCCTGAAGCATCCGCTTAAAATAGTACCATCTCCGCCTCATATCTGCCGCCTGATTCGCCGTTTCTTTACAGTTTATGTGAATATGCGGTTATTCAGTACCTGCGCAACCATACTGCCGCCGCAAAATCCGAACCATATCAGCCAGGCACCAACAGCCATTTCCGAATAAAAAATGCAGAGTTTTTCACATATATCACGCAAATCTATGCAGTTCTGAACAACGCCTCATGGATCGCCTCCGAGATCGTAAAGCTCAGAAAATCCACCCGCTCATCAATATCATGGGGCGTCACATACATGGGACCGAGGTCCGGCTTTAAGAGTTCCTTAACAAGCTCATAAGATTCTTCTACCCGAAGAATTTCCAGCTTCTTCTCTCTAAATTTTCTTTTCTTTTCACCATTTCGATCCCTGTCCGAGTCCTCTGCTTCCATTACCTCATCATCTTTTTCCAAAACATCACACCCTATCTTCTCCCTCAACACCTCCGTCATCGCCCCAACCGTATCATACACGATTGCTGCCGCCCCGACAACCATCGGAATCCCGATCGCAAACACAGGAATCCCCAGTGTCTCCTCCGTCAGCCCGCTCCGGTGATTCCCGACCCCGGATCCCGGCTGGATCCCCGTATCGGATAGCTGCACCGTGACTCCCAGTCTCCCGGCACTTCTCGCCGCCAACGCATCCACAACGATCACTGCGTCCGGCTCCGTCTCCCGCACAATGCCTTTCACGATCTCCGCCGTCTCCATCCCCGTCTGCGCCATGACCCCCGGCGTGATCCCGCTTAAGACCGGATACCCGTGCTTCCTGCAAAAATCCGTCCCATACTCCAGCTCCAGATGCCTCGTCGCCTGAAGATGCTCCAAAACCTTCGGGCCCAAAGCATCCGGCGTCGCCTCCGGATTTCCCAGGCCAACGACCAGAGTTCTCACCGGCCGCCCCATCTTCTCCGTCTCAAGCCCATGCTCCTCAAACATCCCCCGCAAAAGCCCCGCCAACTCCTCCGAGACCTCCCTGTGATAATCATCATCCTTCTTCGCCAGCGAAGCCGCCTCCACTGTCAAATACATCCCCACCGGCTTTCCCAGCGCCTTCTCTCCTCTCTCATCACACACCGCGACCTCCGTCACCCGGATCCCAGTCTCCTCCTTCTCCCACTCCCGCACCCGGATCCCCGGAATCTCACTCCCCTGCACCTTCTCCCTCTCCTCCAGCGCCAGATCCGTCCTCACCGTAAACTCCACATCCGCCTGTCTCATAAACACGCCTCCTATCTCAACTTTCTCCTTATTTTTCTCGCAAAAAAGCAATTTATGTATTGACATACCGGGAAATATTCGCTAGAATGTAATAGTATGTTTACATTGAACTGTCCGTGTCCAGGCTTTGATGCAAAACAAACAGAGATAATTTTTTAAAATAATATGGAGGTGTACAGATTGGCTAACATCAAATCTGCAAAGAAAAGAATCGTAGTAGCAGAGACAAGAGCTGCTAGAAACAAAGCAATCAGATCCAAAGTGAAAACTTTCGTTAAGAAGGTAGAGGCTGCAATTACTGCTGGTGACAAGGCTGCTGCACAGGCTGCACTTCTTGCTGCTACAAGCGAAATCGATAAGGCTACTTCCAAGGGCGTATATCACAAGAATACCGCTTCCAGAAAAGTATCCCGTTTGGCTAAAGCTGTAAGCGCAATGGCTTAATTTATCATCGAACTGGATTATTACGCATAAATAAGAGAACCGCTGTTTCCGAGGGTGTGTCGGAAACAGCGGTTCTTTTTTATATCTCAGCACCGATCCAGCTCCAGCACCGATCAATGTACCCAGCTCCATCCAACCCCCAGCGCAGGCCTGACTTCGGACCCGGGTGCCTGATTGCGGGGGCTCTGGCTTCCTCTTGGCTCGCAGGAACCGCCCCCGAAATCCACCAGCACCCGAATCCGAAGCCAGGCCTGCGCGTCCTTTTGCCAAGTTGATCCAACCCTACTCATACTTCTTCGCAATCAACAGCTCCACCGCCAACCGATCCGAGAGTTGACCGGTTTTCACAGCCTCCTCCGATTCCACACAAAACTCCACATAAGAAAGTATCTGTTCCTTCGTAAACGCCCTCGCCTGCGCCATCAGCTTCCCCGCCACAAACGGCGGTACCTTCACCCTGGACGCGATCTCACTCTTCTGCGCCCCCTTCCCCGCCAATTCCTTCACCTGCAGAAGCTGATTAAACTGCTTCGCGATCAAAAACATGATCCGCATCGGCGGCTCCTTCAGAGTCAGAAGATCCTCATAGAGATCCATCGCCTTCCTCGTATTCCCCGCCACGATCGCCGTCACCATCTCAAAGATCCGGTTCGTCACATGGACCGTCCCGACCGCCTCCACGTCCTCCTTCGTGATCACCTCGCGCCCCATGGTATAGCAGATCAGCTTCTCCAGCTCCATCCTGATATTCTCCATGTCATCCCCGGTCCGCTCCATAAAATACTCCATGACCTGGCGCGTGATCTTCTTCCCGTCCTTCGAAAGGATCCCCGCTGCCCAGCGCATCAGCTGGTCCGCATCCTGCTTCTTTAATTCCGCTGCATACCCGTTGTCCTTCACCTTCTTGTAGAGCTTATTCCTCTTGTCGACCTCATTCTCCACAAACACCATACATGTAGACTCCGGGATCTCCGGGATATAATTCACAAGCTCCTCCGGCGCGCTGCTCTTAAAAAATCCGCTGCCGTCGATCAGCACGAGTCTCCGCTCAGCAAAAAAAGGCATGGTGTCCGCAAGACTAATGATCTCTTTCACATCCGGTCCCTTGCCCTCAAAATAATTATAATTCATCGTGTCATCCCCGGCGATCGCCTCCCGGAGACGCTTTTTATAACTGTTCACAAGAAACGGCTCATCCCCAAACAGCAAATAGACTCTCCTAAATGTCTTATCCTTAATATCCTGGTTTAATATCTGCATAGCCGCCTCCGTGAACTGTCGTATTGATCATCTAAAACTTTTCTTATTTTATCAAATATCCGAAATACGGTCAAGCCGCGCCTTTCTTCGCTGCCGTCCTCATGAGCGTCTCTGCATCGGCGTCCCACATGAGCGTCGATGAAAAATAGAATCCTTTCATTTTGTTTCCTCCAGACAAAATGCATTATAGAAACGCGATGTAAAATGCAAAACGGACTTTTTGTAAAATCCTTGTAAGCGGAAATTAAAACTTTTCCTTCCGATGTAAAGCACGGTCAGTCTGTGTCAAGCGGAAGCATCGTTTTTATTTTGAGTTTCTTTCCATCTGCCCGGACCATGACAGCGCCGGAAAGGCCTGTTTCATAGATCTTTGATCCGTGTTCTAAAAGCCGCTCCCGGACTTTCTCCGCTGGATGTCCGTACCGGTTTTTTCTTCCGTAGGAGAGGATCGTCACGGAGGGGGACAGTTTTTCTATAAACTCTTCGCTGGATGAGGTGGCGGAACCGTGATGTCCGGCTTTTAAGATCGTCACCGGAGTCAGAACGCCGGAAGTCAAAAGTGTTTCCTCCCCGGATGTCTCCATATCTCCCGTGAGGAGCATGGAAAAACGTCCGTAGGTCAGGCGGAACACCAGGGATTCCTCATTCCGGTCCGTGAACTCTGTTCCGCCATCCGGCGACAGGCATTCCATGGACATTCCTTTTCCCGGAAAGTTATTCCATATATCTCCCTTTTGGGCATAAAAAACAGGAACATCCCGCTTTTTCGCAAGCTCCGCCATCTTCCCGTAGATCTCATCCTTTCCCGCCTCCGGCATCATGAGACCTCCCACCCGGATTCCCGATTCCGGGTGTTCCAGAAGATACCGGATCCCGTTCATATGATCCTGGTCCCCGTGGGTCATGACCGCAAGATCCAGACGCGTCACCCCCTGGCTCTTGAGATACGGCACCAGAACCTTCTCTCCGATGGATTTCTGCTGGCTGCTGCCGCAGTCCACCAGGATCGTATGGGATTCGGAGCGCAGAACGATTCCGTCGCCCTGGCCTACGTCGAGGAATGTGGCAGAGAGTCCGGTTTGGCGGGATGGGAGCAGGAAAAGAAATGCCGCAAGCCAGGCGGCGCATAATAACACCAGGCGATGTTTTTTATTTTCCGCAATCTCCATCCCCCTCTCATAAACAACTGCTCCGAATATCATCAATCCATAATAACACCCAATTTTCCATATTTCCGGCTGCCCCAGCACCAGCTCTGCCCCCGGAAGCTCCCCTGTCCAATTACATATCACCTCATAAAATTTTAAAATATAATGCGCGCCTCCAAGCATCGCACCCCCAACCGATTCTGATAAAAAAGACAGACCTAGTCCAAGAAATCCCGATATGACCACATACGCCATAAGCGGGATCACAATTAGATTTAAGAACACCCCGTAGACCGGTATCCCAAAAGAATGCCAGAGAATGACCGGCGCTGTCACCACCTGGATCGAAAGACTTGTAAAGAACGCGGACGCTGCCGCAGATATTTTTTCATCCGTAAAAAGCTTTTCCCCCCGCGAAGAAAAAAGCCTGCCGGGATAGATCAGTGATGTCACCGCAAGAAAGGACAGCTGAAAGGACGCCTGGGACAGCAGATACGGATGGGCAAGCAGCAATCCTGCCGCCGGAATACACATCGCCGTCGGAAGATCGTATGTCCGCCCTACGGCCGCCGCGAGAAAGGAGAGCCCTGCCATTGACACCGCCCGGGCCACAGACGCGCCACTGCCCACCATCATGCCGTAGGCGCAGAGAAATCCCCCTGCGAAGATCCCGGAGATCCAGAACCCCGCCCCGCCTTTCCTGAAAATCTTCCAGATTCCCAGTCCCACAATGGAGACATGAAGCCCGCTGATGGCAAGGAGGTGGGATATCCCATTCTTCCGGTAAAGTTCATAAATTTCACTGTCCAGATCATCCTTCTCCCCAAAGAGAACCGCCGACAGAATTCCAGCGTCCTCCGGGAGAGCGATCGCCTTTAACTGCTCAGAAAAGCACCTCCGGATCCGGTACAGGCTGTCCGAAAATACATGTACCTTCCCGCCAGTCACCGTATATCCCTCCACATAGATGATCCCGGAAATTCCGCGGGACCTGCAATACAGACGGTAGTCAAACGCCCCAGGATTTCTCGCCGGATCTGCCGCTTTTCCCTCTCCGAAGACTCGGATTTTCTCACCGACAGCGGGTGATAGTTTTTGCTTCGAAACCGCCTCAGCTGCTTCCCCTGTTTTATTCACATCCAGATAACATAAAACTCTTCGAAGCTTCTCACCAGACTCCCCATCGTTACCTTCCATTGCGCAATCCCTAAGCACGACCTCCAGCGTCCCATCCTTCTCCTTCACCGACTGGACAGTTCCCTGAAGAACCACGCCATCCTCATGTTCCTCCCGGAAAAATCCCTCCTCCCGGGAGAAAACCGCCTGCTCCGCTCCCATCCGAAGACATCCGGCAGACATTCCCGCCACAAAAAGAAAGACCGGCAGCCCATATCTGCTCTTCCGGCGGGCAAACACGCACACCAAAAAGAGCAGCCAGACTGCCAGTCCAAAAATCATCTGCTCTGCCGGGATCCACAGGTTCAGTGCCTCTCCAAGTACCAATCCCCCTGTCACACACAGCAAAGGCCTTTTAATCGTTTTTTCCTCCTACGATATAATCGTAATTTCGTTCAAATACCGTGCTTAACGGAATCTGGTCCCGGAACACATCGTCCTGGGATCCGTTGATCCGGATCTGCACACGGCTCACCGTCGAGAGCTCCGCAAGGGAATCCACGATGGAATAGATCGGAATATATGTCGCCACATCCAGAGTGCTGTTTAAAAACGCCGCGTCAAGGTTGATCGAGCAGACCGAATCATTGACGGACACATTCAAAAGCTTCACATCTGACGGGATCGTCGCATAATGTCCAAGCTCCTGAGGACCTTCGATCAGCTGTTCCACGATGAGGCGCTCCAGAGATGTATTGCTGTTCTGCATAACTTCCCGCTTTTCCTCCACCAGCTGGTCTCCCGCCTCATTGGCAAAATACAGCGTCAGCTCCGTCCGCTCGAAGGAGTTGACATCGCGGATGCTGTCCACAAAATCAGAGGCGGAAAGCATTCCCACCGGGTTTCCCGCAGCGTCCGTGATCGGCTGCTCCGCGCAGTAGATGCTCAGATACTCGATATCCGGAATCTGGGTCAGTGTTTTCGTCAGCGCCGCCCGGCACAGGATCTCCTGCACCGAATTCATCAGCGCATAGTTGGCATCTGCATATAAATACAAAACATTCCCCTCGATCCGGTAGGTGATCTTTTCGATCCGCTCCGGCAGCGCTCTCTGACAGTCGAGATCCGCCGGCACATTTCCCATCTTATCGAGAAGTTCCCGGACCAGTGCATCCAGGTCCGTCGTCTCCGTCCGGTACTCGCTTCCAACGAGCTGGATCCCGGACGTGTTTAAATAGTAGATCGTATAGGCATTTCCGCTCTGCTCCACGGTCGTCTTTCCCGTACAGCCGCTTAAGGCGAACAGGACCGCGAAGAGGAGAAAAAACACCCGAAACATCCTAAATTTCTTCATTTTTCTCCCTCCTACGGAATATAGATCAACGGGATCCGCACCATAAAGGTACTTCCCTCGCCCTCGACACTGTCCACACGGATCGCGCCGTGATGCATCAGGACCACACTTTTCGTGATCGCAAGTCCAAGCCCTGTTCCGCCGGTCTCCCTGGATCTCGCCTTGTCCACGCGGTAGAAGCGTTCGAACACGCGCTCCTTAAACTCCGCAGGAATACCGATTCCGGAATCCGCAACCTTTAAATAGAAGAACTTGTGGTCGGCATCCAGTGTGACCCGGACCCATCCGTCTTCCTTATTATATTTGACCGCATTCTCCACCAGGTTATTCACCGCCAGGGAGAATTTCACCTCGTCAATATCCGCTGAGACATCGCGCTTACTCTCGAAGATCAGCTCGATATTCCGCTTTCTGGCGATGGGACGCAGGCGTTTTAAGACCATCTCAATCAGTCCGTTGATCTGGACCTGGCTGCAGGAAAGTCCCGAGGACGCCTTGTCCATGCGGACCAGAGTCAGAAGATCGTCGATGATCTTACTCTCACGGTCGATCTCATCGGAGATATCGTGCATGAATTCCTGGTAAAGTTCCTTCGGCGTGTCCTCCATTCCCATCAGGGAATCCGCAAGGACACGGATCGACGTGATCGGAGTCTTGAGCTCATGGGAGACATTGGAAACAAACTCCTGTCTCGACTGGTCCACGGCCTTCAGCTTCTCCAGGGTTTTATTGATGGTCTCGGAGATCTGCTTTGTCTCCCGGTACGCCTCCTCATTGACATCCTCATCCAGGTTTCCCTCACCTACACGCCGGATCGACGCGATCAGGCTTCCAAAGGGCTTCATGATAAAATGGACCGAGAGGACCGCAAGGATCAGCAGGATCACGAAGATCATCATCTCGTACAGGGATGCCTTATCATTCAGACTGTCCTCCAGACTGTACATGCTCTCCGTCGACGCTGTCACGATCATCACGCCCGCAGTCTTTCCCGTTGTGATGGTTCCCGTCTCCTGCTCAAACTCCGGAATTGGGATTGCCAGGACGAAATAGTGTTTCAGGCTGTCATACCGGCTCGTATTCTCACCCTGGAAGCACCTGATCACCTCATTGGAAATCAATGTCTTTCCCTTCGAGAGAGAAAACGTATCCTCTACGATCTTAAACCCGGAGTTTACGATCAGGATCCGTCCGCTGAAGATATCCGAGAGCAGGGAGAGCTCCGTATCGATGGCGGCGTTGTCCACCACCGAGTTTGTGAGATATCCAGTTCTTGACATCTTATTGCTCAGGATCTGACACTGGTTCTGGACATCAATGATCCGGCGCTCCACCTGACTCTGTCTTGAGGAACTGGCAAGGATCCGGCTCTCCACGAGAAGCGGGATCATACAGAACATCACCATCAGGATGATCAGGGGAACCTTGACGCTCGGCGTATGCTTCCGGTAAATTTTCCGGATCCTTTCCCTAATTTTTCTCATGTTCCTCTTCCATCTTTCTCGTTGCCGTCACAGCAAGGCTGCCCGGTCCGATATGGCACGCGATGCTTAAGGAAAGCGGTGCCATGTATACATCAGCATTCGGGAAGCGCTCTTCGACCTCTTTCTTAAACTCCAGCGCTGCTTCCTCGTTGTCGGTGTGGGCGATTGCCAGATGGCAGTTTCTGCACTCACTGTCGTGAAGCCTCCCGTCCAGCTCTTTCTGGATCGCGTTCATCATCATGGTCTTTGCCTGCTTCATGGTACGGGCTTTCGCGAAGGAATCAAGCTTTTCACCTAAAATGATCAGCACTGGCTTGATTTTTAAAAGTGTGCCGAGAGCCGCTGCAGCCGGTGTGATCCGGCCGCCCTTTTTCAGGTATTTTAAGGTATCGACGGTGATGAAGATGACGGAATCAGCCGCAGTCTCCTCCCGGCGCTTCTTGATCTTCGTTCCGTCCATCCCCATAGCTGCCAGCATCTGCGCGTCCTTTACAGACTGATACTGGGTCACGGAGATCCGTCGATTGTCAACGACGAACACTTTTCCCTCGTACTCATCCTCTCCCGCCAGCATCATCGCTGTGGAGCAGGATCCGGAAAGTCCGGAGGACATCGGGATATGGATGATCTGGTCATACTCTTTTAAGAGCTTGTCCCACATCTTCAGGATGGAATCTGGTGTGGGCTGGGAGGTAGCGATATCAGCATTGTCCTTTAATCTCTGGTAGAACTGCTCCCGTGTCAGTGTGATATCTTCGTAATATGTTTCTCCATCTATCATAAACGGCATTGGCAGAACCGCAACTCCCATCTCTTTTGCCTGAGCCTGGGTGATTCCGCTGTTGCTGTCTGTTACAACTGCAATTTTCATACAAAACTGCCCCTTTCTGTTTCTCTTTCGTCCGCCCTCTTTCTCTCCATTCCATACGGACAGGACTCGCTCCTATTTTAACCGATTTCCTACCTAAATGGAAGTGCAAAACTGCCCAAACTGTGGACGAAATAGAAAATTTATGATATGCTGAGCAGTAAGTGAGTGAAAAACATGCTCGCATGTTTGGCACGAGCGGCGAAGCGGATTACGGCAGCCGCAAAGCAGCGCTTAGTGTGAAAGCGCAGACCGTAATATGCAATGTATTTTTAATATGGGGGTACAGATTATGCCTTATTGTCCGAAATGCGATATGGAATTTGTCGAGGGAATCAAAGTCTGCAGCGATTGCGGCGGTCCCCTCGTGGAATCAAAAGAAGTGGCGGAAGCCATGAAAAAGAAGGAACAGGAAGAACAGCTTGCCGCCATGGCGCAGGAGATGGATCCGTTTTCCGGTGAAGGGACTGATACGGAGTTCTCCGAGGATAATCCACCCGAGAAGTCTTCCCCGGCCGCTGAGCCGGTCCACGCCTACGTGGATAAGGGCCAGCGCTACGATGACATGAGTTCCTCCGCATCCGCGTTCTTCTTAGTCGGCGGGGTACTTGCCATCGGCGCGGCACTCTGCCTTCTGGGAATTTTCCATCTCCCAATGGCAGGATTCCAGAAATATATGTTTGAGGGCGTTCTCGTTGTTCTCGCCATCGGCAGCTTTGTCGTTGCAGTCTCCTCAAGGAAGCGCGCTGCCGAGTTAAAGGTGGAAGCCGACGATGAAAAACGCCAGACCCAGGAGATCATCGATTGGTTCTTAAAGAATTACTCCGCAAAAGAGCTGGATGAGCAGCTTCTGATGGAAGACCCGGACCTCTCCGGCGAGGAACTGAGTCTCAAGCGCTTCGAGCTGATCCAGGATTTCCTCATCACCGGCCGCGACATCCCTGACCAGTCCTATGCGGATTCGCTCTGTGAGACGCTGTATACGAAGCTGTACGATCAGGAATAATTTAAAAGACTGTCTGACCGATGAACCTGATTCATCAGCCGGGCAGTCTTTTTAATTTTCTTATTCAAATTTCACGATTTCCTTCTTCAGCCTCATCATGATCTTCTTCTCCAACCTCGAAATATATGACTGGGAGATCCCCATGAGATCCGCCACCTCTTTCTGCGTCATCTCCGCCCCATCCCGGCGCTTCAGACCATAGCGCAGCTCCACGATTTTTCTCTCCCTCGGGCTTAAGCGGCTCACCGCCTTCTTAAGAAGGTCTTTTTCCACCTCATCCTCCATGTCTTTATAGATCACATCCTCCTCCGTCCCGAGAATATCCGACAGCAGAAGCTCATTCCCGTCCCAGTCCACGTTTAACGGCTCATCGATGGAAACCTCAAGCTTCATCTTGCTGGTCCTACGAAGATACATCAGGATCTCATTCTCAATACATCTGGACGCATAGGTCGCCAGCTTGATATTTTTCGTCGGGTTAAAGGTGTTGATGGCCTTGATGAGTCCAATGGTCCCGATGGAGATCAGGTCCTCTACGCCAACGCTGGTATTATCAAATTTCTTTGCTATGTAGACAACCAGGCGGAGATTGTGCTCGATCAGCTCTGCCTTTGCCTCTTTCTCCTCTTCGGTTCCAAACTTATTTAACGCCTCAGTCTCCTCCTTCAGTGACAGCGGAGCCGGAAGAATATCCGCACCTCCAATATAATGGATCTCCCCACGCTCTGGACGGATCATCGTGCGGAACCCCATCACTTTTTTGAGGCGGAACCGGTTTGGCATAGAAATTCTCATAATCATACTCATTCTCTCCTTTTTCTAACTGTTAGTCACCTTCACAGTTATTTTTTCACACATCGTCATTCATACTTCATGTCAATCCCCTATTGCCACAGACACATTTTCCCCTGACACCAGACACTCCGGCAGTATCATCGTAAAATCCTTCCCGAAAAACAGAGGTTCCTTCGAAATCGCCACGATCGGACGCTCGATCCAGATACTCCCGCACTCTTCGGACATGACCTCCATCCGGTCAAAGAGAACTCCCGGCAGCATTCCATTTTCCGTTCCGACAGCCCGGTATGGGATCATAAGGACTCCCGCCTTCTCGCCTAAGAACTCTTTCGCATCCGCCGCCGCGATAATGCTCACCGGCTTTCCCGTCACAGGCTCCACGAGCCGATTCCCTGAATCCGCCATCGCCGTGAACTCCTTCGACTTTTCATTTAAGAAAAGACGGACCTGATACCGTGTTTTCCCGATCATCGGCCGCCTCACAAGAGCTACCGCCAAGAAACGAACTCCCATACAGAAAAATCCCATAAACATCAGACTTTTCCAGCCGGTAAGAAAACACCGCTCCCGCAGAATCGCCAGCCCACTCTGCAAAATCCCTGCGGATAAGATCAGGACTCCCAGTTCCTTCCCGCGCCACTTCAAAACTTTCATCCAGGAATCTCCGCTATCTGCAGAAGCATTCCTTTTCTCCTGGCGCATGGTCTGTTTTCCCGGAAAAGCGATCCAGATCATCAAAAATCCTGTCACCAGCAGTTTCCAAACTTCCCATATCCCAGCAAATACCGGCTGTCCGCCTGCAGGACATCTTCCCATAAGTTCCAGATAAACGCTTCCAGTACTGCAGAGTCCCCCGGCGATCCCGGCGCCCAGAAGTCTCAAGACCTCTGCCCGCCTTCTCATAAGCACCGCCGCCAGCCATAAGATCAAAACATCCCGGTACACCTCCTCCAGAAAAAAGAGATCGGCGTACCAATCATACTCCACCGGACTTCCTCCTTTCCCTGGCATCCCTTTCTGATGTTTTCCCATAGTATACCTGTCTTTCTCTCCAGAATTTGTCAAAGCAGGGACGAGAAATTTGAAAACCCGTCGGGTCATTTTAACAGAATCTCTCCTGTTTTTTCATGAAGATCAGAGATTTCCGCAGACATTTGCGGAATACACGAAAAAAGAAGAACAAAAAGAGCGCAGATCTGGACAATTTTTGTCGCGATCTGCGGTGAAATTTCAGAAATATTTCGCGCGAGTGCGCATCATTGGCACGTTAGTGCCTTTTGTGTAATAGGGAATTCCTCGGAATTTCCTATTACACAAAACCGAATCCATCCGGCACGTTCAGTGACCGTATGGAACTCACGCCTCTTCCTTCAGCACTCCATTCACTGCGCGGATCACGAACATTGTGGCCACCATAAGCGCAATGGCGATCGGCAGGGCAATCCATGCGGACTGTACGAAGCCCGCGATAATGTAGGAGACGAAGGACACAGCCGCCGCCGTGACCGCATACGGAAGCTGGGTCGTCACATGGTTTACATGTTCACACTGGGCTCCGGCGGATGCCATGATCGTCGTGTCGGAGATTGGAGAACAGTGGTCACCGCAGACAGCTCCTGCCATGCAGGCAGAGATCGAGATGATCATGAGGTCAGGGTTGCTGTTCTCAAATACAGCAACAACGATCGGGATCAGGATTCCGAAGGTACCCCAGGAGGTTCCCGTCGCGAAAGCCAGAAAGCACCCCACAACGAAAATGATCGCCGGGAGGAAATTTAAGAGGGAACGGGCGCTGGACGCAACCACCGTCGCCACATAGACATCTGCGCCGAGGCTGTCCGTCATCGCCTTCAGTGTCCATGCGAAGGACAGGATCATGATCGCCGGGACCATGGACTTAAAACCTTCCGGAATGCAGGCCATGCACTCAGAGAATTTCAGGACCCGGCGTACCTGATAGAGACCGATGGTGATCAAAAGTCCGAAAAAGCTTCCCATCGTAAGTCCCAGGGACGCGTCACTCTGGGAGAAGGCTGTCACAAAATCCTCTCCTGAGAAAAATCCCCCCGTATAGAGCATGCCGACCATGCAGCAGATGATCAGGGATATGATCGGGATCAGAAGATCCAGAACGGTTCCCCTGACAGAGACCTCCGGCTGTTTCTCCGTGTCATACGGACGTCCCGGCGTGGTATAAAGGTCCCCCTTGAGCGCATTCTTCTCATGAAATTTCATAGAACCGAATTCTGTCCGTAAAAGTACCATTCCGATCATCATCACGATCGTCAGGATCGCGTAAAAGTTGTATGGGATCGCCCGCACGAAGATAGAAAATCCGTCCTCGCCCTCAACAAATCCGGTAACCGCGGCCGCCCAGGAAGAGATCGGTGCGATAATGCAGATCGGAGCTGCCGTCGCGTCAATCAGGTACGCGAGCTTTGCTCTTGAGACTTTAAATTTGTCTGTCACAGGGCGCATCACGCTTCCCACGGTCAGGCAGTTAAAATAATCATCGATAAAGATCAGACAGCCCAACAGGATCGTCGCAAGCTCCGCGCCCACGCGTCCCTTAATGTGATCCGCCGCAAACTGGCCGAATGCTGCTGACCCGCCAGCCCGGTTCATCAGGCACACCATCGTTCCAAGGATCACAAGGAAGATCAGGATTCCCACATTGTAGCTGTCAGAGAGAACGTTTATCATTCCGTCCTCAAAGATATGGGTGATCGTTCCCTCAAAGCTGAAACCGGAATACAGGATTCCACCCATGAGAACACCGATGAACAGGGAACTGTATACCTCTTTTGTGATAAGCGCCAGCCCGATCGCCACGACCGGCGGAACGAGCGCCCAGAACGTCGCATAGACCGCCGGCACATACTCTTCCGTCTGCTCCGCGCCAAATACGGTTGTCGCGAACATCAGGACCAGCACCAAAGAAAGCACTGCTGTCCTTTTTATATTTTTCTTCATATCCGTCATAACGGACTCCTCCCTCCTGTCTCCGGAGAGTTCCACGCTCTCCGATTTTCCTGTTACATGAAGAAATCCCCTCTCATCAGTACAATTCTGGTGAAAGGGGATCACAACATACACAATCACGATTTTTTATTCATCCCAGTTGTGGTATACAGCCTGTACGTCATCATCCTCGTCAAGGAGATCAAGGATTCTCTGCATCTTCTTGATCGCTTCCTCGTCAGTAAGTTCTACCCAGTTCTGCGGGATCATAGTAATATCAGCCTCTACCATCGGGATTCCGGCTTTCTCGAGAGCCTCGCGGACTGCACTGAAGTTGTCCGGATCTGTGATAACCTCGTAGCTGTCCTCCTCCTCGGAGAAATCCTCAGCGCCTGCATCGAGTGCAGCCATCATGAGTTCGTCGGCATCCATATCACACTCTTCTTTGTCGATCACGATCTGGCCCTTGCGGTCGAACATGAAGGAAACGCTTCCCTGTGCGCCTACGTTTCCGCCGCCCTTTGTGAAGGCGCTTCTTACGTTTGCTGCGGTACGGTTCTTGTTGTCAGTCAGTGTGTCAACGATGATTGCAACACCGCTCGGACCGTATCCCTCATATGTTAAGTTTTCGTAGTTTACGGAGTTTAAGTCACCGGCTGCTTTCTTGATACCGCGGTCGATGGTATCGTTCGGCATGTTGTTTGCTTTCGCTTTTGCGATCACATCACGCAGTTTGCTGTTGTTAGCCGGATCAGCGCCGCCCTCTTTAACTGCGACAGCGATCTCTCTTCCGATTACGGTAAAGATCTTACCCTTTGCTGCGTCGTTCTTCTCTTTCTTATGTTTGATGTTGGAAAATTTATTATGTCCTGACATCGGTTCAGCTTCCTTTCTCTTCGCATCTCGCTCTTTTTTATCTCTCGTGCACCAGTCCCAAGGATCTTTTCGTGCGCATTATACATAGTCTAAAATATTCTAACATCATTTTTCTGATATGGCAAGCGCTTTTTCCGGATACCCCTGCTCCACTTTTCCTTGACACATTCCACTCTGAGTATTTATACTCATTTCATAGCGATCCAGTGCCTTCCGGCCTATGATCTTCCGGGGTCAGCCCGGCAGATTCTGTGGATGGATGCATCTGACCTGCATTTTTGCGCAAGTGCGCATCATTGGCACATTAGTGCCTGTTTGTATAATAGGGAATTCCTCGGATTTCCTGTTACAAAATACTAATTATGGAGGACATGACGATGAAGAAGATTGAGATCGACACATTCCTGAAGTTCCGTTTTTTGAGCAACCCACATTTCTCACCCGATGGAACGAAGATCGCCTTCACGGTATCCGTACCGGACCGGGAGACCAATGGCTATCTGTCTGACCTGTACCTGTATGATCTCGGGAAGAAGACTGTCTCCCGTGTCACCTGCGCCGGTGACGCGAAGATCTGGTCCTGGACTGCGGAAAATACGCTGATCTTTACTGCGGCCCGGACTGCGGCCCTTAAAAAGGAAAAAGAAAACGGCACTTCTTTCTTTTATGAAATCTCTCCGTCCGGCGGCGAAGCCTCATGCCGCGCATCGGTTCCGGCTTCCGTCACAGGGATCCGTCTTCTCCCGGACAGGCGTTACCTCCTGACGATCCGCCATGACAATTATAAGGATACGAGAAAGAAATCCTACGAGGTCTTCGACGAACTTCCGTTCTGGGGCAATGGTCAGGGATACACGAACGCGAAGAGGAACCGTTACGCCATCTATGATATGGGATCCGGTAACCTCACTTACGTAGCGGACGAATGGACCGACTGCTCCCAGTATTCTGTCCTTGGAAACCTCCTGCTCTACAAGGCATATCCGTGGAAACAGAGTGTCATGGGGATCCGTCCGGGCGTTTATCTCTATAACCTCTCCACCGGAGAGACGAAAACCTTGATCGCGCCGGATTCCATGCGCACCGGAGTTGTCTCCCTCTTAGACGAAAAGACTGCACTCATTGCGGCAACGGATGACTCCTATAAAGATACGACGAAATACTGTGACTTCTACCATATGGATCTCGCGGATGGATCCATGAAGCTGATCCATCCTTATGAGTCCTCCATCGGCGGCTCCTCCGTAGGCTCCGATTCCAGATTCGGCGCAGGACAGACGTTTAAGGCTGTGGACGGAGAATTTTACTATATTTCCACCGTGGGAGATTTTTCCCATCTCTATAAGATCTCCCGGGGCGGCACCGTCTCCGGGCCGCTGACGGCAGGAAGCTCCTGCGACAGCTTCGATCTCGCAGGCGGACACATCGCCTCCATGGAATTCCACGGACTCCACATTGCGGAACTCTTTGTAGACGGCGAGCAGGTGACCCACATGAATGACTGGCTCACCGACGAATATGACGTACAGACACCGGAGGCGTTCTCTTTCACCGCCAGCGACGGCTACGAGATCCACGGATGGGTCTTAAAACCGGCAGGTTTCGAGGAAGGAAAGTCCTATCCCGGCATCTTAAATATCCACGGCGGTCCTAGAACCGTTTATTCAGACGTCTACTATCATGAGATGCAGATGTGGGCAAACCGCGGATATTTCGTGTTCTTCTGCAATCCGAGAGGATCTGACGGACGGGGCACGGATTTTGGAAATATCAACGGAATCTACGGAACTGTGGACTATCAGAACCTGATGGATTTCACGGATGAAGTTCTGAAGCGGTACCCGATGATCGATCCGGAACATCTCGGTGTCGCAGGCGGCTCCTACGGCGGATTCATGACAAACTGGATCATCGGACATACAGACCGGTTCCATGCCGCCGCTTCCCAGCGTTCCATCTCCAACTGGGTATCCTTTGAGCACAACTCCGATATCGGACACACCTTCATCTTAAACAACCAGGGAGCCAACACGAGGACCGACGTGGAACTTCTCTGGAAGCAGTCCCCACTCCAGTTTGCGCCGAACTGCAAGACACCGACACTCTTTATCCACTCCGATGAGGACTACCGATGCTATATGGCGGAAGGACTCGCCATGTTCAGCGCCATCAAGCGGAACGGCTGCCCGGCAAAGCTCTGCCTGTTCCACGGGGAAAACCATGAGCTGTCCAGAGGCGGAAAGCCGGAAAACAGGATCGACCGGATGACGGAGATCATTAAGTGGATGGATGAATATTTAAAATAAAAGAAACAATCCTACCGCTCTTTTTTATATGTGCCACAAGATTTCAAATGGCTGCAGGGTCGTATTCCCTGCAGCCGCAGATCTTATCATTATCGATTTACATAATTCAGCACCAATGCAAGAATCAGCATATGGACCGGATAAAACGCATAACAGCTATACTGGAAGACTTTCGTATGGCAGCCCTGCCGTCCACGATACAACCAGATCAGAAGCAGTGAAAGCAATGCAAGTCCCTGCTGGCAGAGTTCAAAGTCCATCCCAAAAAGCCGGATGGGGTACATCAGACCTCCCAGCAGCTCTACATTGACCCAATAGAGCGCCAGAATCTGTCCGGCAAAACACCACCATTTTCTTCCCCGGAAAAAGTAAAAAATAAACAGTGTCAATACACCGGCACCATAGTAATCTGCCATTCCTACCGTCCCAAGTGCACTTCCAACCAGCACGACCAGAACCGCCGTCGGAAGAAAGATCGTAAGCTTCTGTTTTTTTCGAGTTTTTTCCATCAAATGGATTCCGGAGAGTCCTATCAACAGCGTCCAGATCACATTCTGATGAAACGGATAGAACCAGGTTCCGCCATACATCAGATCAAAGGGGATCTCCGACAGCACCGCAAACAGCAGCAGCCGGAGAATGTACTTTTTAAAGCTGTGCGTGTGAAAATATCCTTCCACTGCCATAAATGCAAAGATTGGAAACGCGAGCCTTCCTACGCAGGTCAGCCAGTCCTGAGCCGGAAGGAGCGTAGCCCAGAGATGATCCATCAGCATAAATGTCATGGCGATGATATGAAGCATTGCCGCACTGATGTCAAAGGTTCCTGACTGAGATGAATGTACTTGATTTTTTACCATATTGTCACTCCTGTTGTTTTCTCTCAGTCCAATTATACTTCCTTTTACCGTCTCTGGTCAAATCCTTATCAGTGACAACGTTTCTTCTACCTGCCGGGCTCACGAGTCAAGACCATCGGCTTAGCCGGTGGCTTTATAATATTAGGTTGTTACAGTGCGTTGATTTCTTTTTCTAATTCGCTGACTGCGCTCATGACAGTCTCAAAGGTCGGCACATCACCATAGAGCATATCCTTCATTGCTTCGTAATCTGCGGCCAATGCTGCAAAGCGATACTCCGGGGGAACAAGCTTCAAGGTGCCGGGAATAGCTTCCTGATACTTTGCCCAGGCTCTCGGATAAAACTTCATCTTGAAGTCCACCACTGTCTTCAGCAATTCCACCCGGGCAAAGGCAGCTTCTTTCACAGGTGTCATGGACATACGGTACAGATCATAGTAGTGCCGGGAATAACGCTGCGGCATTTCCGAACTCTCGGGTCTGTTGGCTTCATGGTGCAGAATCGTTGCCTTCTCCCAGAAAGTCCGCTCCGGCGCAACAGTCAGAATGGCCGTGTCCTTTTGCACAAATACTTTTGGGTAATAGGTTGCGGCATAGGGCTCGATCCGAGCGATTTTTGCGGGCGTCCAAGCGGCCAGCGCACCGATCTCCAAACGAATAACCTGCAAGGTAGCGGGATTTGTAAACAGGTGCGGATAGGCAAAGATAACTGTCTGTTTGTCCTTTTCGTCTATGTAAATATTCGCCTCACAGCCAAGCTCCTGAGAAAGTTCTGCCCGAATGGTGGGACAAAACTGCTCCGCAAGAAAAACCTCTGCCCGAGCATTGGCTTCTTTGTTGAACGTATCCTGTTTGGTGTTGGAACGTTTTTCCCATGGCTCGTCCTTACCGTATCCCAGCACCCGCCAATCCAGAATCAGATCAATATCTTCGGAAAAGCGGCTGATCAGATTGAATGCCTTGGAAAGACTGGTGCCGCCTTTGAAGGTAATAGTCTCTTTCCACGGGCAGCGGTGGAACAGATAATCCAGCGTAAAGCATACCCAAAAATCTTTTTCTACGATGGCATCATTCAAGCCCATTTTATCGGCGGTATTTCGGAACAGTTCGCGCCGGTCACTTTCCGGCAATCGTGCTACATTCCTCATTGTGTGTCACCTCCACACATTTTTCGTATCGTATCATAAACCCAATCCGTGGATTCCGTTGCCTCTTTCAGACAGGCTTGCTTTTCAGCCTCGGACAGCTTTTCAGAAAGCGTCTGTATGATCTCCGGCGTCACGTTGGTCCTTCCCAGAGTTTTCAGCGCCTGGATCACCAGACTCGTCATGTAAGACAGACCCGTGATTTCTTTGTTGGTCCTATGCTTAAATTCCAGCTTTGTGGAATTCCATTCATAGGTCTTATACGGACCGTCGCTGATGTAGGACCAGACCGCTGTTACCTGTGTAGAGAGACCCAACAGGTTCAGGGCCGTATTTCCGCACGGGGCAATGGTCCAGTGGTAACACCGCGCCAATGCTTTGGCAACTGCATCCGGGTCGGCCGCTACATATTCATCCAGCAGTTTGCTGTACTTTGGCTTTTCGTAGACGCCTCTGATAATTCTGCGGATAATGCCAGATTGGTAAAGCCGCTTCAATCCTTGGCGAATTGTTGCGGTGTCCGCAATATCTGCAAAATCAGGAGCAACAAAAACTGCACCATCCTCAGCAGCAAGAATTCGCGCTCGTATTTCCTGCATATATCCATTGTCCACAGCTGTGCCCTCCTTTCATGATGTCACGAATATTATATACTATTCGTGACATGTTTTCAATACAAACATCGGAATTTTCACTTTATTATTTTCAAAATCTTGATGTTTATTCGGAGAGCGCGATATAGCATAGGATGCATATTCCGCAGGTGATGGTTGCACATGAGGTAAAGTCTTTCGTTTTTTCAACTCTGAATACAGCCATTACAAGACCTCCTTTCCTTTGAAAATGGGTATGAAAAAAAGGGCATCCACTGGTTAAAGTGAAACGCCCACGTTAAGAACAATATTGACTTTTCTTAAATCTGAGACAGGATTTCTCCAATATCTCCATTGATACAAATGGACTTCTTTCTGATTTCGTCAGGCGCATACGCCTCTCCATAATTGAGACAGGCATAAGTGGCATCTTTCCAGTCATGAGCCATGCGCCAGAAACTGTACTTCACTATGGTTGGGGTGTTGTAGCCGACACCCAGCTCCAGAAAGAGAATTTTCTGCTCACTTCGAGTGCGGAGAAAATTTTCGTACCGCTCCGCTGCCTTGTGCCAGCCTTCGTCCTCCACAAAGGTATCATCGCAGCGGAGATTCATGGTCATGGGCTTGCCGCAGTGAGGGCAGACGGGTAAAAGTTCTGTCGGTACTTTCATATTCTGCTGCCGCTTGACCATTTCACGAATCGCGGCTTCGTTATCAAAGGTTTCCTGACAGCACGGCTCACTGCACTGGAACAGGCCATAATCACCCTGCGTGTAGAACAGCCGCTTCTTGTCGAATCCAGCCTTCTGAAAGCAGTGGTCAACGTTTGTGGTGATAACGAAATAGTCATTGTCCGGCACATTCGTAGGGTCAGCATGACGGGCCATCAGCCATGGATGCCATACGCATCCACCTCAAAAATGGGTATAAAAATACCCTGCCAGTCTTCACCGGCAAGGTTTCTCGCATTGTTTACTTGTAGAGATCTTCCAGCGTTATCAGCTGAACTTCACCACGCTCCTGTGCTTGAAGAAGTCCATCCGTGAATCCGCCTTTCGAGAAGATATAATAATGATAGTTGTTGCCTTTTCCAAATACCGATGCGTAATCCCGAATCAAATCGAGTTCATCCACACCGATTTTTTCATTTCTGTACTTGCACGAACCGATGATATAGTCCTTGCCCTCAACAGGTGTTCCGACAATATCAATCTGTATCTGCTTTTTCTTTTTTAGGTCTGTACCCCACCACTGACCGATTCCGCTCAGTTCAATGGGGAGATTGTCCGAATAATAAAGCAGATACTCCTGACACATCTTCTCAAAAATCAGACCCATGTAATCCGGAAGATACTGTTTTACAGCATGCGGATAGGCCTTTGCGATTCTGCCAGAATCAATGACACTTATATTGACCGGAACAAACCGATACCAGAACCGAAAGAAATTATCAGCCAGTAAATAGATCGTTTTCTTGCCCGGTTTTTCTGTAATCGGTGTTTCCTTTTTGGCAATACCAAGGTCGATCAGTGTTTTCAGATACTTCGATACGACTGAGTTCTCCTCACCGACTTTCATCTTGATATCGTTCATTCGGGAAGCACCTTCTGCAATCGCTTTGATGATTGCATTATAAATGGCCGGCTCCCGAAGTTCCTGTTTCAGCAGATTTCCTGGCTCCTCATACAGATAGCTGGAACGGTCAAAGAAATTATCCAACAGGGCTTCATCCACACTGTCTCTCACATCCAACTTATTGATATAGTGAGGAACGCCACCCGTAATTCCATAAATCATAGAGTTATCCTCTGCAGACAGATTCGGATGGAATACAGCCGTTTCCTTATAGTCCAGCGGTTCAATTTTGAACTGGCCTGTTCGTCTGCCATACAGCGGACTTTCTTTTCCAAGCACCTGACTCTCCATAAAGCTCATAGACGAACCGCAAAGAATCAGGTACATCTTGGACTCTGTCCATTTGTGGTCGATGATGTGCTGCAGCATCGCTGAAATAGCTGGTTTTGCTTTTGCAAGATAAGGATACTCATCAATGACAAAGACAATCCTCTTTTCCTTTGAAAGTGCTGTCAGCTCATCCAAAGCTGCATCATAGGATCTAAACTCCGGTGCAGACTCCATATCCGGCCGCTCAAAACTCATAATCGACTTTGAGAGAGCTTCCAGATTTTCCTTTCCTGTCGTGTTCAATGCAGAAAAGAAAATAGTAGGCTTATCTTTGCAGAACTCGTTGATCAGTGCCGTTTTTCCGACACGCCGTCTGCCGTAGATGACAATGCACTCAAACTTATCATCTGCGTACCGTTTATTCAGTTTCCGCAGTTCATCCTCACGGCAATAAAACTGACTCATCCAGCCACCCCCCCCTAATAATTTCACTCATAAGTTAGTAACTCGTAAGTTACTTTCTTGCGAGTATAATAAATCAAATAGCTTGCAAAGTCAAGTAAAATAAATCGTCCAGATTCTCAATCGTCATTCCAAGTTCTTCTGCCGACTCCACGATTGCTTGCTTTATCTTTTTCTTTTGCCCTTGTGACAGCAATGTATCAATCGTAATATCAATATCTTCAGAAAAGCGACGAATCACTTTATGACACTTGCTCAGTGATGTGCCACCCTTAAAAACGATATACGGCATCTTCTGCGCCAAAAGCCGCAGCAACATCGTAACATAATAATCTTTTTCGATTGCCTGTACCATAACACCAGTCTGCCCATAGGTCAAGTCAATCGCATCCCGGAGTTGTTCTCTATCACTGTGCAAGTATGCCATTATAAATCACCCTCGTTTCTACCAGATTTTTGTACAGCTTATCCGGGTAATAAGAAAAATACGGTTCCATTTCCGAAAGGCTCAAACTTGCATCGTTCATATATTGGTACAACCGTTCCTGCAAAGGCTTTCCCGTAACTTCGGAATACACATCTACATCTTTCAGCAAATCAAGAAATTGCAGTACCTTATAATTGGATTAATCTTATATTCTATTTACGCCGTTTCGTATTTTTCATTCTGCCTTTCTCGCATCAAGATCATCTTCTTTCAGAATCCCAGTAAGAGATTCCGTAACACTCTTTCCATCCGGTTTCTGATTATTACTATCAGTCTGATTTTTTTGGTAATTTCCACATCACTCATATGCAGATTCCTCATTCCAAAAGCCAGTTGATGATATTCACAACTTTTTTCCCGCTATTGCCGTCAGCGGTCCGTTCGGTGCGGTCAAGGAGCAATCCTCCGGTCTATATGCTCAAAAAATGGCAGAGTACGGATTTTTGACCATTGCTTTTGACCCGTCCTTTACAGGCGAAAGCGGTGGTAGTCCTCGTTATGTGGCTTCTCCGGACATCAATACGGAAGATTTCTGTGCGGCTGTGGATTTTTTGTCCGTACAGGAGGATGTGGACTCCGAGCGTATCGGTATCATCGTCATTTGCGGTTGGGGCGGTATGGCAATCAACGCAGCAGCACAGGACACCCGTATCAAAGCAACTGCGGCAATGACCATGTACGACATGACCCGTGCGACTGCCAACGGTTATTTTGACAATGAAAACACACCCGAGGCTCGTTTCGTCAAAAAACTGGCAATGAATACCCAGCGTACTGAGGATTATAAAAATGGCAGTTATGCCCTTGCAGGCGGTGTCATCGATCCTTTGCCGGACAATGCCCCACAGTTTGTAAAAGACTATTATGCTTACTATAAAACCGAGCGTGGTTATCATCCTCGTTCTCTTAATTCCAACAACGGATGGAATGTGACCTCTCCTCTGTCCTTTATGAATATGCCAATTTTGCAGTATGCCGCTGAAATTCGGTCTGCGGTTCTACTGGTACATGGAGAAAAAGCGCATTCCCGTTACTTCAGTGAGGGAGCTTATGAAAAAATGACCGGAGATAATAAAGAGCTGCTTATCATTCCGGGAGCAAGCCATGTTGATCTTTATGACAATTTAGATGTCATTCCTTTCACTCCCGGTAGCTGCTCAACGGTTTGCAGAACTTACCCAAAGTCCTGAAATGGGAAACTATACGCCTCTCCAGCTTCTGAGGGAAGTGCTTGAACCGCAATACACGGAAGTGCTGAATAACCGGTTTCAGACCAATCTGAGGCTCAGCAGCCTGATCAATAAAGGAGCCCAGATAGAAAATCTAAAAACCGGGAATGGCCGGGTCTATAACGATACCACCGTACAGCAGGTTCTTGAGTTTCACTTTGCTGAGAACCGTCAGAATGTTGGCATTTACGGAGTCACAGGTGCTGGCAAATCCTATTTTCTATCAGCCTGCTGTGTGGAAGCGTGCCGCAGGAACTATCGCTGTAAGTTTGTTGATTACAGTGATCTGCTGGATGAGCTGATCATCCTGAACCGTCAGGAAGATCTGAACAGATATCGCAAACGCATTAAGTATTATGCCAAGATCCAACTTCTCTTCATTGATGATTTTGCAATCAGCCGGTATTCTGAAGAAGGAATCAAGATCCTCTATCATCTGCTGAAAATGCGAGATGATTTTGGAACCTCCACACTCTTCAGCTGCCAATACTCGCCTGACGAGTGGGGAAAGCAACTCAGTGACAAGGAAGAATGCTACGTGCATATTGCGAAGCTAAACGGCCGTCTTTGCGGAGCAAAACGGCCGCATTCCGTTTCTGAACAGCCGAATTTCTACCAGTCTCTGCA
>OMGF01000589.1_pt1 | contig 32002 bp, 20 predicted proteins | sample 1645861 | NCBI WGS metagenome assembly OMGF01 (sample SAMN05578586, study PRJEB25193) | human gut metagenome | biome: Human Microbiome; feature: human-associated habitat; material: feces | host: Homo sapiens | place: USA:Birmingham
TCAAGAGAAAAGAAGTTGCGCAGAAGATTAAGGAAGCAAGAGAGCAGGGCGATTTGTCCGAGAATGCAGAGTATGATGCAGCCAAGGATGAGCAGAGGGACATTGAGCTGCGTATCGAGGAACTGGAGAAGCTTCTTAAGAACGCCGAGGTCGTGGTAGAGGATGAAATCGACCTGGATAAAATTAATATCGGATGTAAGGTAAAGCTTCTGGATGTGGAGTATGACGAGGAGATGGAGTTCTATATCGTTGGTTCCACCGAGGCCAACAGCCTGCAGAATAAGATAAGCAACGAATCACCGGTAGGCCGCGCCCTGATAGGCAAGGTAGTGGGTGACTGCGTAGACGTGGAGACCCAGGCAGGGGATATCCAGTATAAGGTGCTGGAAATCCAGAGGGTTTCATAAATCTGACACAAAGGAGTTAAGGACGTGGGAGAACAGCAGAAGGTTAATCAGGCAGATACAGATTTAAATCATGTGCTGAAGGCGCGCAGGGATAAGCTGGCGGAGCTTCAGACAGCTGGAAAGGACCCTTTCCAGATTACAAAATATGATGTGACTGCCCACAGCATGGATATCAAGGATAACTATGAGCAGTGGGAGGGGAAGGAAGCAGCCATTGCTGGCCGTATGATGTTCAAACGTGTCATGGGCAAGGCTTCTTTCTGTAATGTACAGGATTTAAAAGGCAGCATCCAGGTCTATGTGGCAAGGGACAGCGTGGGTGAGGAGTCTTATAAGGATTTCAAGAAAATGGACATCGGCGATATCGTGGGTGTGAAGGGAACTGCCTTTACCACCAAGACAGGCGAGATATCCATTCATGCCACAGAGGTGACCCTTCTTTCCAAGAGCCTTCAGGTGCTTCCTGAGAAGTTCCATGGCCTGACAGATACGGATATGCGTTACCGCCAGCGCTACGTGGACCTGATCATGAATGCAGAGGTGAAGGATACCTTCATCAAGCGTTCCAGGATACTGGCTGCCATCCGCAAATATCTGGGCGGAGAGGGCTTTATGGAAGTGGAGACCCCTATGCTGGTTTCCAATGCTGGCGGCGCTGCCGCAAGGCCTTTTGAGACCCATTTTAATGCCCTGGATGAGGATCTAAAGCTTCGTATATCCCTGGAGCTTTATCTGAAGAGGCTTATTGTAGGCGGACTTGAGAGGGTTTATGAAATTGGGCGTGTATTCCGCAACGAGGGTCTGGATACCAGGCACAACCCGGAGTTCACCCTGATGGAGCTGTATCAGGCTTATACGGATTACAACGGGATGATGGACCTGACCGAGAAGCTGTACCGTTTTGTGGCTCAGGAGGTACTTGGTACCACCACCATTACTTATAAAGGCGTGGAGATGGATTTAGGCAAGCCTTTTGCCCGCATCACCATGGTGGACGCGGTAAAGAAATATGCCGGAGTTGATTTTGACCAGATTCATTCCCTGGAGGAGGCAAGAGCCGTTGCCAAGGAAAAGGGAGTGGAGTTTGAGGGGCGCCATAAGAAGGGCGACATCCTGAATCTGTTCTTTGAGGAGTTTGCAGAGGAACACCTGGTTCAGCCTACCTTTGTTCTGGACCATCCGGTGGAGATTTCACCTCTGACCAAGAAAAAGCCGGGCAATCCCGATTACGTGGAGCGCTTTGAGTTCTTTATGAACGGCTGGGAGATGGCCAACGCCTACTCTGAGATCAATGATCCCATTGACCAGAGGGAGCGGTTTAGGGCACAGGAAGAGCTTCTGGCCCAGGGCGATGAGGAGGCCAACCACACGGACGAGGACTTCTTAAACGCGCTGGAGGTGGGCATGCCTCCGACGGGAGGAATCGGATTCGGTATTGACCGTATGGTCATGCTGCTGACGGATTCACCGGCCATCAGGGATGTGCTGCTGTTCCCGACAATGAAGACCTTGAATGATGTAAATAAGAAAAATGATGTAAAATCTAAGGCTGCTGAAGAAGTGAAAGCAGAGCCTGAAAAGATTGATTTTTCTAAGGTAAAGATTGAGCCTTTGTTTGAGGAAATGGTAGACTTTGATACATTCAGCAAGTCAGATTTCCGTGCAGTAAAGGTTAAAGAGTGTGTTGCAGTACCGAAGTCAAAGAAACTGTTACAGTTCACTCTTGATGACGGAACAGGTACAGACAGAACCATTTTAAGCGGTATTCACGCTTATTATGAGCCGGAAGAACTGGTTGGAAAGACTCTTATCGCTATCACAAATCTTCCACCGAGAGCTATGATGGGCATTGACTCTTGCGGTATGCTCCTCAGTGCTATTCACGAAGAAGAAGGCGAAGAAAAGCTTCATCTTCTGATGGTTGATGACCACATTCCAGCAGGTGCAAAGCTCTATTAAGATGATGTAAAGACGTACCGTTTTACCAAATAGACGGGACGTACTTCATTTGATAAAAAACTGAAAAAACAGCGATTTACATCAAACTTACATCATTTGATGCAGAAATCGGTGCAAGTAAGAAAAAATCGCATAATTAGTACGATGAATGGGCAATTCCAAATCGGGATTGCCCATTTTCTAAAATGAATGGAAATACAAATCGGGAGTTGTCAAAAATATTCAAACAGTCTCATTGCATAGGGATTACAAATAGACTATCCTTAAAGTAGGAGGTGACAGAAATGGCGAACGAAGATAAAAAAGATTTTAACGCTATGTTGCATGACAATAAGGATATGCCAAAATTTCAGACAATTACGGACCAAAAGAGTATTGAAAAGTATGGTGGAAGCAGAATGTATTTTGCTCCGCCAATCTATTATGATAAGGTAATGAAAAGAATTCCTTATGGTAAAGTAATTACTGTTGGGAAGATACGAGAATACTTTGCCAAGTTAAATGGTGCTGATTTTACAGAGCCTATTACAGCAGGAATTTTTGTTTCTATTGCAGCGTGGGCAAGTTATCAGCGTACAGATGATGAAACACCTTATTGGAGAACATTGAAAGCTAATGGGGAACTCAATGAAAAATATCCAAACGGTATTGAAGCACAAAAGGAAAAATTAGAAGCGGAAGGACACACCATTGTACAAAAAGGTCGCAAAAATATACGCTACTATGTAAAAGATTATGAGAAGGTTCTTTTTGATTTGAAGTAGGCTTTGGAACAATAGATGGTTACGTTTATAAGGATTATTGGACAATTGATAGATAACTTCCTATTTATCGGGGAGCAAATAGACAAAAACCGGAATTTAAGGAGGGCAAAGCAAATGGAGAGAATCATCAATTATAGAGACATACCTACAGATAAAAAAAATGATGTTTTAAACGCTCTTGAGCAAATAGGTTTTTTTCCCGCATACGGCGGGGTAAAAACAATGCAACGAGTTATGGAAAAATCGGTTCCGGGTTCAGGACCCCAATTCTATTTTGTTTTTCGTGAAGATAAGTTGATAGGTTACAATTTTCTCATTGGTGACACTAAAAGATATAAAGCATTCCCATGGCTTGCTATTAGTAATATAGATGAACAGAAAATGGTTGTTCGTGAAGAAATGATGGGAATGCAGGTTGCTTTTTTCGAGAAACTTGGAATGCAGGATATGGCAAACCATTGTGTTAGACTTATGGAAGATTACAGAAAAGAAATTGGAAAACGAAAAGAAAGTGATAGCAGATAGCTTCAAGTTTGTCAACTTGCCCTTTGAGAGAGGAGAAATCCTTTTCTCAAAGGGCTTTTTCTATTTATACGGATATTCGCAAACTACAAGATAAAACCAAAACTTCATATACTCTAAACACAAGGAGGTTGAGGTTTGCTATGAACAACAGTTTAGCAGAAGTACACCCAGAGCTTGTTTTTGAGTGGTCGGAGAAGAATTTACCGCTTACACCTGATGACATTACTTTCGGTTCAAATAAAAAAATATGGTGGAAAGGTGCTTGCGGTCACGAATGGAAGACAAGCGTTAAGGCTCGTTCTAATGGAGAAAAATGCCCGATATGTTCCGGTGCGAGAGTGATTGCAGGTATTAACGATTTGGCGACATTAGAGCCATTACTGGTAAAGCAGTGGTCGAAAAAGAATAAGATAAAACCGACAGAGGTTTCTATTGGTTCTCATAAGAAAGTGATTTGGAGATGTGAGAAAGGACACGAGTGGGAAGTTGCCGTTAAGAGCAGAACAATAAATAAAACAGGTTGCCCGTATTGCTCCCATAATAAAGTGTTGGCAGGATTTAATGACCTTGCAACACTTCTGCCGGATATAGCAGCCGAGTGGTCGGACAGAAATTATCCGTTACTTCCAACTCAGGTTACGGTCTTTGCCAATCGTAAGGCTTGGTGGAAGTGTAAGGATTGCGGCAGAGAATGGAATACCCTTATTTCTACCCGTTCCGGTGGGAGTAAATGCCCGTATTGCAGTGGGTACATATTCCTGAAAGGGTTTAACGATTTGCAGACAACACACCCTGAAATTGCTTCGGAGTGGTCGGAGAAGAACTTGCCATTGAAGCCTGATGAAGTAAATGCAAAGTCGAGGAAAAATGTCTGGTGGAGATGCAGTAAATGCGGTAACGAGTGGAAATCAGTTATCAATGCTCGTGTGAAAGGTACGGTATGCCCCGTTTGTGCAGAGAGAGAAGTCCTTGCCGGATATAATGATTTGGCGACAACAGACGGTCAGCTTCTTAGCGAATGGGATTATGAACAGAATAAACTGAAACCTACAGAGGTATCACGAACTTCGGCAAAGAGAGCGTGGTGGAAATGCAGACACGGTCATTCGTGGAGTATGAAGATAAATGAAAGAACGATATTGAAGAAAGGCTGCCGAATTTGTGAGCAGGAGTATTTGTCATTGTTTCCTGCTTTGGCGGTCAGCTATTATTCTAATAGGAAAGGTTTGAAAGCAGAACTTGGTTCTGACCGATTGCTTGGAGTTCCGCTTGAAACATACATACCTTCAGAAAAGTTGGCTATTGAGTCGGGAAGTGCTGACGAGAATATAGAAATAATGAAAGCCTATATGTGTAAGCAACGAGGGATAAGGCTGATTAAGCTGCCGATGAAAGGCACAGAACTGGATTATGCCAATAATTTAAAGAAAGCTTTTCAGAGCGTACATATATTTATTTCTTCTGATACAGAGGAAGATGTGGAGATAATCAATAATACATTTGAAAGATGGAGGGACAGCCAATGAGAGAGAAAACCTATCATCTATACTTAAATGAAGAAGAACGAAGCCGAGTGATACAATCGCTCATTGAACTGAAGAACAATTTAGCAGCTCAGGGACGATACACCGATGCAGTAGATGATGTCCTTTGTAAAGTGCTTGGAGCAAAGAAAAAGAAATTGAAAATTGAATACATTTAGAACGTGTTTTGCCGTCTGTTTCCTAACCGGAGCAGGCGGCTTTTTTAATTTCCAAAAATTTTTTTGAAATATTTTTGGAAAAGCGGAGATTTTGGGTGTGCATTTCATACCCCTTTGTCCAAATGAGTGAAGGGGTTCATTCCGGATAGCAAAAACGGAAGCCTTTTCGCTTGAAAATTGAATAAGTCATTCACTAAGACTTTATTTCTGATGATAGCCACTTTAGCAGGTACGCCGTGATTTCTGTATTTCAGAATAGCGAGAACTCCGGCTATGAGTATCAGGTTGCCCCTGATATGGCGATGACAGTCAGAATGATAATGATACTTCTCTACGGAGCTGGCGGAGTACCCGGCAGAGGTTAGAATCCTATGATACAGATAAGCAGTCTGTTCCTTAGTGACTTCCCATAAGCATTTTGCTTGGCAAGGGGTGTTGAGAACAAATATTGCTATGACCGATTAGGAAATGAGTCGGTCAGGTACATAGCCATAATGCGGTGGCTATGAATTTTCAGAAAGGAGGGCAAAAGAAGTGTCAAACTGTAAAACGATTTCCGTATGTAACCAGAAAGGCGGAGTCGGAAAGACCACCACAACAGTTAATCTCGGAGTCGGGCTTGCAATGCAGGGCAAGAAAGTATTGCTCATAGACGCAGACCCGCAGGGAGATTTAACGACTTGTCTTGGTTGGCAGGATACAGACGGCTTGGGTATCACGCTTGCAACGAAACTCACAGATGTAATTAATGAAACGATGACAGACCCTATGGTTGGTATCCTGCACCACGAAGAAGGTGTTGACCTTGTTCCGGCAAACCTTGAGCTTTCAGCAATGGAATTTAACCTTGTGAACGCAATGAGCAGAGAAACTACCCTCAAGAATTATCTGAGTCAAGTGAAGAACAGATATGATTATGTAATTATAGACTGTATGCCTTCGCTTGGTATGGTTACTCTCAATGCTTTATCGGCGGCAGACAGTGTTATCATTCCGGTTCAGGCTCAGTATTTGCCTGCAAAGGGTATGACACAGCTTGTGCAGACAATTTCAAAAGTAAAGAAGTATATCAATCCGGATATTAAGATAGATGGTATGCTGCTTACTTTGGTGGATAGCCGAACAAACCTTGCAAAGAGTACGGTGGAAGCACTTAGGGCAAACTTCGGTAATCAGATAAGAATGTATCGAACACAAATCCCGATTGCCGTAAAAGCCGCTGAAACTTCTTCCAAAGGCAAGAGCATTTATGCTTATGAGCCAAACAGCACAGTGTCTAAGGCATACGCTGAATTTACAAAGGAGGTGTTAGCCGATGGCAGGAAGAAAGAGCGACTTCACTCTCACGAAGCTCGATGATTTATTTACCACGCAGGCACAGCGAGATGAAGAACAGCTTTCAAAAATCCGAGATATTCCATTGGAGCTGATTGATGATTTTCCCGACCATCCGTTTAAGGTCAGAGACGATGAAGATATGATGCAGCTTGTGGAGAGTGTCAAGGAAAGAGGGGTTATTACTCCGGCAACGGTAAGGCAGAAAGAGGACGGCAGATACGAACTTGTTTCAGGACACAGACGAAAGCGAGCTTGTGAACTGGCAGGATTTGAAACACTGAGAAGTGAGATTGTAGACCTGAACAGAGATGAAGCGACCATTTTAATGGTTGAGAGTAATTTCCAAAGGTCAGAGATATTGCCGAGTGAAAAAGCCTTTGCCTATAAAATGCGTTTAGAAGCATTAAGCAGACAAGGGAAAAGAACAGATTTAACTTCCAACCCACTGGGTCGGAAGTCGGATGGCAAAGAAACTGCTCAAATAATCGGAGAACAATCGGGCGACAGTCAAACGCAAGTTCGTCGTTATATTCGTTTAACAAACCTTGTTCCCGAACTGCTTGAATTTGTTGATGAGGGGCGTATTAAAATGCGTCCTGCCGTAGAACTTTCTTACCTTGATGAAGATTGCCAGCGTGATGTGGTTGACGAAATCGACCTGAATGACGCAACCCCGTCACACGACCAGACAATCCGTATGCGAAAGTTATTCAACGAGGGCAACCTTACAACCGAAGTAATCCACGCTGTTATGTCTGAGGAAAAGCCGAACCAAAAGGAAAAAATCGTGTTGAGGGGCGATAGAGTAAGACAGCTTATCCCGAAAAACATTCCCGTCAGTCAGACAGAGGATTTTGTCTGCAAAGCATTGGAGTATTACAACAAGTTTTTGCGTAACCGTGCAGAACGTGACAGCAGATAGCCTGTTTTACAGTTCCCCTTTCTCACACTCTAACCCCTTAGTTATATTTTTACCTACCGAAAATGATATATACTATCTCACTTGAATATAACTATCTCAAAGTATATGTCTATCTCTAAGGGGCAATCGCACAGTATGAACGGACGGGAGGTGTATGGTAAAATGAAAAATTAACGAAAAATCCGCATTTGTTTTTCGGCAGGTAAATTCTGCCGTAAGAGAAAATCCACAAAGGCACATCGTAGAGATACGGTGTGTTTTTCAATTTTTACAGGAGGAAACGCAATGATAAAGTCAAAATTCAAAAGAGCCACGTCGCTTTTCTTGGCGACCCTTATGTGTGTGACCACTTTTGCAGGTATTGGCTCGACAACAGCATATGCTGCTTCGGGAGAAAAAGCCGATGTTTATATGGTCGATTTCCCTCGTGATGGCGATGCTAATTACGATGGGGTATGGGGACACAGCAATTTGACCTTGAAAAATGGTTGGCATACCGGACGTTCCAATTTTACCAATCTTAAGGCTATTGGCTCATACTCAGGCAATGTTGCTTATTGTATTGAGCCGGGAATTTCACTCAAGGTCGGTCAGACAATGAATAAGTATGACGAAAATTATTTTAATAACCTTGCAGCCAATGGGGTTATTTCCGGAGATGAAATCCGTCTTTTTGTTGGTCGTATTTTACAGTATGGCTACCGTGGGACAATCTCGACATCTTGGAGGTCACAGAATGAAGCGGCAGCAAACAGCATTGCACAGGCTTATGCTACACAGCTTCTTATCTGGGAAACTGTTATCGGAGAGCGTGATGCGAACTTCAATCATGTAGCAGCCAGTGGTTGCAGTAATGTGAAAGATGTCATCAATGCAAAGCATCCGCTTCGCAATAAGATTTTCAGTTATTACAACAGTATGGTGCAGAGTGTACAGAACCATGCGACCATACCGAGCTTTTGTAATAAATCATCCGGTTCGGCAAAGACAATAGAACTTGAGTGGAACGGAAGTAAGTACACAACTACTCTGACAGACTCCAATAATGTGCTGTCCAAATATAATTTCAAGGCAAGTATCAGTGGAGTGAGCTTTTCAGTGAATGGTAACAAACTTACGGTTTCTATGGATACTGCACCGAGTAAGGAATTTACCATTACCGCAACGAAGAAAAATGCAGTCCGCAGAGGTGTGGTTGTATGGTCAGAGGGCAAACACGGTCAGAACTCCAGTGTGCAGGATGTTGTCAGCTATGCTCAGGAAGTAAGCGACAGTATCAACGGTTTTGTGAAGATGAAAGTCAGCTATGGTTCTTGTCAGATTGTAAAGACCAGTGAGGACGGCAAGGTTGACGGTATTAACTTCACAATTACCGGAAACGGTATCAATCAGACGGTTACAACAGCCAATGGCGGTAAGTTCCAGATTGATAATCTTATGCCGGGTATCTATACTGTAACCGAGCAGGCATACGATAAGTACGAGCCGCAGGAAACACATAGGGTTACTGTTGTAGCAGGACAGGTTGCAAAGGTCAATTTCAATAACAAATTGAAGCGTGGCGACCTTCAGGTAGTGAAGTCCTCAGAAGATAATCTTGTTGAAGGTATGAAGTTCCATCTTTTCGGTACTTCTCTTTCCGGTGCTGCTGTTGACCAGTATGCAGTTACAGACAAAAACGGTGTGGCAACTTTCAAAGATGTGCTTATCAGTGGTTCTGAACCATATACTCTTGAAGAAGTGGACACAGCTATCCGTTATGTTGTACCGAAAAATCAGACTGCACCAGTGAAGTGGAAAGAAGTAACCACAAGAAACTTCAATAACATTTTGAAGAAATTTACTGTAACAGTAACAAAGAGCGACGCTGAGAAAGGCGAAGCACAGGGCAATGCCAAACTTTCGGGAGCAGTTTATGGTATCTATAAGGGCGAAACGCTTGTAGATAAGTATGTTACTGATGAAAACGGTCAGTTCACTACTAAAGAATATGTTTGTGATACCGACTGGACAATCCGAGAAATCACACCGTCAGAGGGATATTTGCTTGATAAGACTATCCATGAAGTAGGTGCAGACCCGAAACTTTATGAGGTGGAACACAACCTTACTTCCAATGATGTAACCGAGCAGGTAATCAAAGGCAATGTGGCTATCATCAAACATACCGATGACGGAGAAACAAAGATTGAAACACCTGAAAAGGGTGCTTCCTTTGAGATTTATTTGAAATCTGCCGGAAGCTATGACGCAGCCAATAAAGACGAGAGAGATACCATTGTTTGCGATGAAAATGGCTTCGGTCAGACAAAAGATATGCCGTATGGTATTTATACCGTACACCAGACTTCCAGTTGGGAAGGCAGAGAGATGATGGACGATTTTGATGTGTTCATTTCACAGAACGCACAGACTTATCGTTATCTCATCAATAACCGTAACTTCGAGAGCTTTGTCAATGTAGTTAAGGTGGACGCAGAAAGCGGAAAGAGTATTCCGTATGCAGGAGCAGGATTTAAGATTTACGACCCGCAGGGTAATCAGGTCAAAATGACCTTTACTTATCCGACACCGACCACGATTGATGTGTTCTATACCGATGCAAATGGTTCTCTTGTCACACCTGAGAAACTGGATTACGGCAAGGGATATTCTATCGTAGAGGTACAAGCTCCATACGGATATGTACTTGATGATACTCCGGTATATTTTGATATTACCGAAGAAAATTCCACAGAGGAAGGCGGCGTAACTGTTGTGAAAGTCAATAAGCCGAATATGGCACAGAAAGGTACTATCACGGTTGAAAAGACCGGAGAAGTATTTAGTGGTGTCAATGTAAGTGGTTCTGAGGACAGTGATGTTATTTATCAGCCTGTTTATGAAGTGGCAGGACTTGAGGGTGCAGTTTATGAAGTCCGTGCTGCGGAAGATATTAGTACACCGGACGGTACACTCCGCTATTCAAAGGGCGAAGTGGTAGATACTATCACAACAAGCTCCGATGGATTTGTGAAGAGCAAAGAACTTTATCTCGGAAAATACGAGGTCAAGGAAATTACCGCACCTTATGGAATGGTAATTAGTGGCGAAACACATACGGTTGAGCTTACTTACGCAGGTCAGAATATCTCTGTTACCGAAACTTCCACATCATTCTATAACGAAAGACAGAAAGTTCAGGTAAGCCTTGCAAAAGCCATTGAAAAGGATAAGACATTTGGTATTGGCGACAACGGAGAAATCAAAAATATCAGCTTTGGTCTTTATGCCGCAGAAGATATTGTATCTGCAAGCGGTACCGTTATTCCGGCTGATGGACTGATTGAGATTGTCAGCGTAAATGAAAATGGAACTGCTGTTATGAAGTCAGACCTTCCGTTTGGCAAATACTATGTCAAAGAGATTGCAACCGATGAGCATTATATTCTCTCTGATACGAAGTATCCGGTTGTATTTGAATACGCAGGTCAGGATACCGCAACGGTTGAAATCAAAGTGAATGACGGAAAAGAAATCAAGAATGAACTTATCTATGGTTCTGTATCAGGTAAGAAGATTGACGAGAATGGAGAAGCACTTGAGGGTGCTGTTATCGGTATCTTCAAAGCCGAAGAAACAGAATTTACAAAGGATACTGCACTTATGACGACTACCTCTGCAAAAGACGGTAGTTTTTCTTTTGCAAAAGTTCCTTATGGCAAATGGATTGTAAGAGAAATCGAGCAGCCAAAGGGATTTGTTCTTGATGAAAAAGCGTATGAGGTCAATATCAGCGAAGCCGAGCAGGTAGTTGAAATTGAGATTGTCAATGAGTATGTTCACGGCAATATCAGACTCACGAAGGTGGACGCTGAATATCCGGATAACAAGCTTACGGGTGCAACCTTTGAGGTATATAAGGACACCAATGAGAACGGAAAGATTGATGATGGCGATGAACTTATCGGAAATCTTGAAGAAACTGAAACCGGAATTTATGAGATGAAAGAGCTGCTTTACGGAAAATATATTGTCCGTGAAACAAAAGCACCAGAGGGCTTCCTGCTTGATAAGGGAGAATACTCTGTTTTCATTGAGAAAGACGAAACAACTTATTCCGTTGAGAATAAGGCTGGAGTTGGATTTATCAATGAAGCTATGCGTGGAACACTGAAAATCGTCAAGACATCTTCAGACGGTAAGGTCAAAGGTTTTGCGTTCAGAGTAACCGGAGCAAACGGGTATGATATGACATTTGAAACAGATAAGAACGGCGAAATTGTGATTGAGGGACTTCGTATTGGCGAATATACTGTATCCGAAGTGGCAAACAATGCCTCTGCCGCATATATCACACCTGCCGACCAGAATGTTACTATCAAACTTGATGAAACAGCCGTTGTAAAAATGCACAATGAGTTAAGAGATACGCCGAAAACAGGAGATGATACCAATATGAAACTTTGGTATGTCCTTGCCGGACTTTCTGCTGTCGGTATCGCCGTAACTTCTGTTGTTGCACACAAAAAGAAGAAAAAGGAGGGTAACGAGTAATGGAAGCAAAGACAATTATCGCTATCGCATTAGTCGCCGTTATTGTCGGCGGCTTTATCTTTCTTCAGGTTAAAAACCGTAAGAAGTAAGTAACAAGCGAACATTAACCAGTCGGGGCAGAGCGTAAAAACTCTGTCCCTTTAATTTTTTGGAGGAACATTATGAAACAACAGAAAACGGTGGAGAGCCGAGTGCTTGAAATCTTAAAGGAATGCCCGATGTCGAGGTATGATGATATGCTTCTCATTCTGCATTATTACAACCAATACGGATATATACCTGCCGGAAATCTTCCGCTTGAGGATATTGTATTTAATTACCGAGCATACGGACTTCCTTGTTTTGAAACAATACGCAGGGCAAGGCAGAGAGTACAGTCCCTTTTTCCTGAGTATTCACGTAATCCGCAGAAAGAAGAACAGAGCGGCAGTATTTCTATTGTAATCAACATTAGCTAAGGAGGTATTTTCGTGAAAGACAAAGCAACTTTTCAGAATAAGGTCAAGGTGCTGAATAAACTCTTTGACTCCGGTTGTGATACGGAGAAAAAGTTGCAGCAGCTTGATATGGAAGCAATCCTGAAAATCCCGAATATCACGATTCCTGATATGGGTGTGATTATGGAGCTTCAGAAGAATACAAAGTCCGGTAAACTCTTTTCGTATTTGGGCGGAGGTTCTGATGAAGCAGTAAAAAATAAAGGTAACAATGAGAAGAAAGAGCCTGCTATGCAGGAGCAGAGATAAGAAACGATAAGGAGGTGCAAGGGTAATGGCACGAAAATATGACCTTATTTCTGAGCTTTACAACCGCACCTGCAAAACGGTTGTATCAAATCCTCAGAACTGGCAGGCATTCTTGGCTTCGGCTTGCCGAAATTATAAGTTACGCTATGACGAACAGCTTCTTGTATATGCACAGCGACCTGACGCAACAGCAGTTCTTGAGATAGAACAGTGGAATAGAATTTTCGGCAGATGGGTCAACCGAGGTGCAAGAGGTATTGCTGTTTTTGTTGATGAAAACCGTACAAGGCAAAGACTGACACATTACTTTGATATTTCAGATACCCACGAAAGCAGATATTCAAGAACAGTTCCGATTTGGGATATGCGTCAGGAATACGAAGCAGATGTGATTGAAACATTGGAAAGCACTTTCGGAGAGATTGAGAATAAGAGCAGTCTTGCCGAAGCGATTATGGGAGCAGCAAGAAATGCGGCAGAGGATAATATCCCTGATTATCTGCAAGACCTTTACTATGCAACCGAGGGCAGTTCCTTTGAGGAAGTGGAAGAGGATATTGTGGCTTTCATTTATAAAAATGTCGTGACAAACAGTGTGGCATATATGATGATGTCAAGGCTCGGCGTTGATACGGACGGTTATTTTGAACTTGATGATTTCAGAGATGTTACCAACTTCAATACGCAGGAAACACTCAATGCACTTGGCTTTGCTACCAGTGATATTGCAGAAATGGGATTGACGGAAGTATCTAAAACAATTACCGCACTTAACCGTCAAAATCGCATAATTGTCGGTCAGGACAGAAATGAATACAATAAGGTTGAAAATAACGACGAAAGGAGTTTGGACAATGAACGAACTGACCTACACAATGGTGGGCGATTACAGCCTTCCGAACCTGAAACTTCCACAGCAGCCGGAAGTGACTTTGGGCAGATACGCTCAGATGAGGAGAGAGTTTCTGAAGGAACATCACAGAGTCCTTTACTACAATCTCCTGACGAGGGGCGAACTGACACAGCACTTGGCGGAAGTGGAACAGAGAGCCAGCAAGATGGAAGAAACAATCCTGAGCCAGATGGCACAGAAAGAGGGAGTGACCGAACAGATGAAAGCAGAGGATATGATGAAATGGGTTCGTCTGATGAACGCTCTTCGCAGCTCGGCACAGGAAATCGTGAAAGCGGAAGTGATATTCGTTTAGAGTATTACGATAGAACTCACGAGGACAAAAGCCTTCCGTTCTTTGGGCGTGATGAGGTAATCAATGAAATTCTCAGAACAACACCGCATTTGTCGGCAAGTCTGGAAGAAATCAAAGATTATTATGAACGCAATCTTGATAACAAAGACCGCACAGAGTATATAAAGAGCATTTTCAATAATGATTATACAGAGCTTACCCTAGAGGACGGCAGGACAGTAGGATATAAGACCTTTGAAAATGTTCTGCATTTGTGGGAGGGCAAATATGACAGCAGAACCGCACAGAGCTTTTATGATTGGGCTGTTATTGCCCGACACTTTGAAGCTATGCGATTACTGGGAGAATTAAGTGACAGCATAAAACCATTACCGTCAATGGACGGTCAGATGACATTCATATTAGACGGTCGGGCAGAGGAAAAGAAAACCTCTGCCTTTACTTTTTCTCAGGAGATTATCGACGCTGTTCTTACGAATGGAAGCGGATTTTCTGAGGGTAAAATGCGTATCTATGAACAGTTTGAAAAAAGCCTTTCTGCAAAAGAGAATGCAGACTTTTTGAAAAATGAGTACGGTTGGGGAGGCTCTTATCCCGTCATAATCGGAGCGGGAATTGATGAGAGCCACGACGGAAAAGGTATTACGATTACGAAAGGTATCGGTAAAGAAAATCCACATATTACACTTTCGTGGTCGCAGGTGGAGAAGCGTATCGGGGAACTTATCCGAATGGACAGATACTTAAATCCAAAGGAAAAAGAACACTATCCTCAGTGGCTCGAAAGCCAAGAGGAACGCAGAGCCAAAATCGAGGAAATGAAAAGAAATCGTGAGATACTCTCTAATGCACCACCGGAGCAGGAGGTCGAACCAACCGAAAAAGAACCTGAAGAAGCAGAACAGCCGCAAGATGTGCAGTATGAATATCATCTTGGCGATAAGGTGTATATCGGTGCTTCTGAGTATGAAATCTTATCTGTTGATGATGAGAGAGTAATGCTCTATGACTATGATATGCCACTGTTCAATAAGGAATTTTCACGCACAGAGTTTGACAGAAAAGTGCGAGAGAACCCGATGAATGAGCATTTGATTGTGAAGGAAGAACCTGCTGAAGAAAGAAATGAAGCGGAAGAAGTTCAGACCAATATGGGCAGTATGCCGATTGAGGATTATCGAGAGATAGTAGCTTCACAGTCAGGCTTTGACAGCTATGATGAGATGCATCGTCAGGGGTATCGCATAGGAAACGGTTATGATAAAGAGCCTGAGCCGGTAGTTCCGGCTTGGGAGCAGAAGAAAAAGGTCAAAGGCTTTGACCTGCACCCTGATGTGCCTATGGCAGACCGTCATACCTTTAATCTCAGAGAAAATGAGGTTGAAACGGTAGGTAAAAAGGAACGCTTCCGCAGAAATATTATGGCGATACAGCTTCTCAAAAAATGTCAGGAAGAAAACAGATTTGCCACGCCTGAAGAACAGATTGTTTTATCAAAGTATGTCGGTTGGGGTGGACTTTCAGAAGCCTTTGATGAAAATAATTCAGCGTGGGCAACTGAATATCTGGAACTTTCTTCGGTATTAACATCGGAGGAATATGCTTCGGCAAGAGAAAGCACATTGACTGCGTTCTACACGCCGCCCGAAGTTATCACAGCCATTTATAAGGCAATGGAGCAAATGGGCTTTAAGGAGGGCAATTTGTTAGAGCCGTCCTGCGGTATTGGTAATTTCATCGGTATGCTGCCTGACTCAATGCAGGATAGTAAGATTTACGGTGTGGAACTTGATACGATTTCCGCAGGCATTGCACAGCAGCTTTACCAGAAAACAACCATTGCGGCACAGGGATTTGAAGAAACCAATTTACCGGACAGCTTCTTTGATGGCGTTGTCGGAAATGTGCCTTTTGGAGATTTTAAGGTATCGGATAAAAGGTATGACAAGCATAAGTTCCTGATACACGATTACTTTTTTGCAAAGTCCCTCGATAAGTTAAGACCCGGCGGTGTGATGGCTTTTGTAACGAGCAAAGGCACAATGGACAAGGAAACTTTAGCAGTACGAAAGTATATTGCACAGAGAGCAGAGCTTCTTGGAGCAATCCGATTGCCGAATAATACCTTTAAGGGTAATGCAGGAACGGAAGTCGTTTCGGATATTCTTATCCTGCAAAAGCGTGACAGACTGATAGATATTGAGCCGGATTGGGTTCATCTTGATACCGATGAGAACGGAATTAAGATGAACTCTTATTTTGTGCAGCACCCCGAAATGATACTTGGAGAAATGAAAATGGTATCGGGGCGTTTCGGTATGGAAGCAACTTGTATGCCGTATGAAAATGCAGACCTTGCAGCACAGCTTGATGAAGCGGTAGCAAATATTCACGGAGAAATCACGGAATATGAAGCCGAGGAAGAACTGGAGGAGGAAGATAATTCTATTCCGGCAGACCCAACAGTGAGAAACTTTTCCTATACGGTGGTGGACGATAAAATCTACTATCGAGAAAATTCCCGTATGACTCCGGTGGAAGTGTCGGCAACCGCAGAGAACCGAATTAAGGGTATGATTGCTATTAGAAATTCCGTCAGAACGCTGATTGAATTGCAGACAGAAGATTACCCTGACAGCGAAATCAAAGCGGAGCAGGAGCGATTAAACAGACTTTATGATACCTTTTCAGGTAAGTACGGGCTCATTAACAGCCGTGCAAATACCTCTGCTTTTTCGCAGGACAGTTCATTCTCTTTGCTTTCTGCATTGGAGATAATCGGAGAGGACGGAGAACTGGAACGTAAGGCTGATATGTTTTCTAAGAGGACAATTAAGCCGCATACTCCGGTTACTTCTGTTGATACGGCAAGCGAAGCGTTGGCGGTATCTCTTGGAGAAAAAGCCACGATTGATATGGACTATATGATGGAGCTTTCCGGTAAATCGGAGAATGAAATCTTTGAGGACTTAAAGGGTGTTATCTTCCTAAACCCGCTTTATGAGTATGGAAATTCTTACGAACCGAAGTATCTGATGGCTGATGAATACCTTTCGGGTAATGTCAGGGAAAAGCTGAGGATTGCAAAGAACTCGGCAGAACTCTATCCGGAAGATTATAAGGTCAATGTGGAAGCACTTCAAAAGGTGCAGCCGAAAGACCTGACTGCAAGTGAAATTTCCGTGCGACTTGGTGCAACTTGGCTGCCGCCGGACGATGTGCAGGAGTTTATCTTTCATTTGCTTGAAACACCACGCTATGCACAGTGGAATATCAAAGTTCACTTCTCTCCATTTACGAGTGAGTGGAATATTGAGGGCAAATCCTATGACAAAGGAAATGTAAGGGCATATAACACTTACGGAACTTCCCGCATCAATGCCTATAAGATTATTGAGGAAACGCTGAATTTAAAAGATGTGCGTATCTTTGATTATATCGAAGATGATGAGGGAAAGAAAAAGGCTGTCCTGAATAAAAAGGAAACAGCGATTGCTCAGTCGAAGCAGGAAATGATTAAGCAGGAATTTCAGGACTGGATATGGTTTGACCCTGAACGAAGGGAAAGGCTTTGCAAATCCTACAATGAGAAATTCAATAGCGTCAGACCTCGTGAGTATGATGGAAGCCATATCATCTTCAATGGTATGAACCCTGAAATTGAACTCAGGGAACATCAGAAAAATGCGGTTGCCCATATCCTTTACGGAGGAAATACGCTTCTTGCACACGCAGTCGGAGCAGGAAAAACTTTTGAAATGGTAGCGGCAGCACAGGAGTCGAAAAGGCTTGGACTTTGTAATAAGTCACTGTTTGTTGTACCAAATCACTTGACCGAACAATGGGCGGCTGAGTATTTGCAGCTCTATCCGGCGGCGAATATTCTTGTCGCAACAAAGAAAGATTTTGAAACCAAGAACCGTAAAAAGTTCTGCGGCAGGATTGCAACCGGAGATTATGATGCAGTCATTATCGGTCATTCACAGTTTGAGAAAATCCCGATGTCCATTGAAAGACAGAGGGCAATCTTAGAACAGCAGCTTGAGGAAATAACCGAAGGAATTGCGGAACTCAAGCGAAACCGAGGGGAAAACTTCTCAGTCAAACAGCTTGAAAAGTCAAAGAAATCCATTAAGCAGAAATTGGATAAACTCAATGACCAGACGAAGAAAGATGATGTTGTAACTTTTGAGGAACTTGGTGTAGACAGGCTTTTTGTTGACGAGAGCCACTACTATAAGAACCTTTATCTCTATACAAAAATGCGTAATGTGGGCGGTATCGCACAGACGGAAGCACAGAAATCTTCCGACCTCTTTATGAAGTGCCGTTACCTTGACGAGATTACCGGAGGGCGAGGGACCGTATTTGCAACAGGTACACCTATCTCAAACAGTATGGTGGAACTCTATACGATACAGCGATATTTGCAGTACAACACGCTTGTGAAAAACGGGTTACAGCACTTTGACGCTTGGGCTTCCACTTTCGGAGAAACCATTACGGCAGTGGAACTTACACCGGAAGGAACGGGATACAGAGCAAAGACAAGGTTCGCAAAATTCTATAACCTGCCTGAACTTATGGCAATGTTCAAAGAGGTTGCGGATATTAAGACAGCGGATATGTTGAACCTGCCAGTACCGGAAGCAAAGTACCATAACATTGCAGTAAAGCCGTCAGAAATGCAGAAAGAAATGGTTGCTTCCCTTGCAGAGAGAGCTGAGCAGGTGCGTGGCGGCGGTGTGGATTCAAGTGTAGATAATATGCTGAAAATCACGAATGATGGAAGAAAACTGGCTCTTGACCAGCGTATGCTAAACGATATGCTGCCTGATTTTGAGGGCAGTAAAATCAATGCCTGCGTCGATAACATCTATCGGATATGGGAGGAAAATACTGACAAGAAATCGGCACAGCTTGTGTTCTGCGATTTGTCAACTCCTAAGAATGACGGAACATTTTCCGTCTATAACGACATCAGGAAGAAACTGATTGAGAGAGGTATTCCAGAAAGTGAAGTGAAATTCATACACGAAGCCGACACGGATATGAAGAAAAAGGAACTGTTCCAAAAGACCCGTAAGGGAGAGGTCAGAGTGCTTCTTGGCTCTACTCAGAAGATGGGAGCAGGAACGAATGTGCAGGATAAACTTATCGCACTTCACGACGTAGATTGTCCGTGGCGACCTTCAGACTTGGAGCAGCGTTCCGGCAGAATTGTCCGTCAGGGCAATGAAAATCCGCAGGTAGATATTTATCGCTATGTAACAGAGCAGACCTTTGACGCATACCTTTATCAGCTTGTGGAAGGTAAGCAGAAGTTCGCAAGTCAGATTATGACGAGCAAATCTCCGGTCAGGTCGGCAGAGGATATTGATGAAACTGCACTGTCCTATGCAGAGATAAAAATGCTTGCAACAGGCAATCCGTATATCAAAGAGAAGATGGACTTAGACATTCAGGTGCAGAAGTTGAAGATGTTAAAATCCAATTTTCTATCAGAGAAATACGGACTGGAGGATAAGGTCATCAAGTTCTATCCACAACAGATTGCTTACTTAAAATCCCGTGTGGAGGGACTTACAAAAGATGTTGAAACAGCAAAATCACACCCGAAACCGATAGACGAGCAGCCGCTTGGAATGATGGTATCGGGTGTTTCTTATTCCGAAAAAGCCGAAGCAGGTCAGGCAATCATCAATGCCTGCAAGTCAATGAACAGTCCCGATGCGATACCACTTGGCGAGTACCGTGGCTTTCAAATGGAACTGTATTTTGATACGGTGCAGCGTAATTATGTTGTGAAGTTGAAAGGCGAAACGAGTAGAGATGTACCGCTTGGCGATGACGCTCACGGTAATATCGTGAGAATAGATAACGGCATTGAACGCTTTGAGGAAACACTTGCTGATACGAAAAACAGTCTTGAAAATACGGAAAAGCAGTTTGAAACAGCGAAGCAGGAAATTGAAAAGCCGTTTGCCAAAGAGGAAGAACTGAGGGCAAAGACTGCCAGACTTGATGAGCTGAATATCCTGCTCAATATGGATAAAAAGGAAAATGAGATTGTCGGCGGAGAGCCTGATGAGGGCGAAGCAGTCGGCGGCAGAAAGGAGAAATCGTATGAGAGATAAACAGAAAGGCGGTGGTCGATATGCCTTTTATCGCACCTGAGTTAATCGTTCAGGCGAAACAGATGGACTTATTAACCTACCTGAAAAATTATGAACCGTATGAGCTGGTTAAGTATTCAGGTAACACCTATTGCACCAGAACCCACGACAGTTTGAAGATTTCAAACGGGAAATGGATATGGTGGTCGAGAGGTATCGGTGGCAGGAGTGCTTTGGATTATCTGATTAAGGTCAAAGGTTACAGCTTCCTTGAAGCGGTGGAAACCATTATCGGACACACGGCGATTCAGGCTCCGGTCTATGAAAAGCCACAGCCAAAAGAGGAAAATAAACCGCTTCTTCTCCCTGAAAAATGTGCTTCCAACAGAGTGATTACAGAGTATCTTTTCGGGAGAGGAATAGATTTTGAAATCATCAATTACTGTATCTCTAATGACCTTATCTTTGAGAGCCTGCCGTATCACAATGTTGTGTTTGTAGGCTATGACGAGAAGAAAGAACCGAAATATGCAGCCTACCGTTCCACGAATAAGCGTAGGATTATGGGCGATTGCAGTGGCAGTAAAAAAGATTATTCTTTTCGGCTTGGTAAGGAAAACTTGGAGGAAGTACACCTCTTTGAGTGTGCCATTGACTTGTTATCCTATGCCACGCTTGCGAAGCTGAATGGGCAGGATTGGAAAGAAATGAGCTTTGTTTCGCTGTCCGGGGTGTATTCTCCGGCAAAGAAAATTGAGGACAGTAAAGTGCCGATTGCACTGGAAAAGTATCTTGGCAGTAACCCATCTGTCAGGAAAATCCGTATCCATTTTGACAATGATATAGCGGGCAGAAAGGCAGCACAGACCTTAAAAACCATTCTGCCGGATAATTATGAAATCGTTGATGAACCACCAAAAGCAGGTAAGGACTTCAACGATTTTCTTTGTATGCGGATGGGAATTTACAATAAAAAAACACACGAAAGGAATGAAGAACGATGAATGATACAAAGATTAAAGTTCTCTTGGTAGAACCGGAAAAGTACCCGAAGGAAATTGTAATCGACGACAGTCTGGAAGCAATGCAGGAGGTTGTCGGCGGGGATATTGAGGAATATATGCCCTATGACGATGACGTTGCAATCATCTGTAATGAGGAAGGAAAGGTAAGAGGGCTTCCGCTTAACCGTGCAGTTTATGTGCAGGACAATGATAAGAAAGAAATGGTAGATATTATCTGTGGCAAATTCTTTATCTGTTATGCACCGCCTGAGAGTGAGAGCTTTCAGAGCTTGCCGGACGATATGATGAAGAAGTATAAGGAACAGTTCAAGTATCCTGAACGCTTTTCTAAGGAAGTGGGCGGCAATATCGTGGCTGAACCTTTTAAGCCGAAATCAAAGGATTATGAGAGATAGCAGCCTGAGAACGGGGCAACCCGGAGGAGATGTTTATTCTTAGCGAGCAGACCATTTGGATAAACACAGTTTCCCAAACGGTAAAAGGCTCGTTAGGGGTTGCCCCTAATACCCCGTGAGAAAGGAGAACTTGATTTGAGAGAGTTATTACTTATCGCCGCCGGAACACTGCTCGGCAGTTGTCTTGGCGTTACGATGATGTGCTTATTCCAGATTAACAAAGATTGCAGAGTAAAGAGAAAGGAAGATACCGATTATGAGAAAGAGAAACATTCAGAAGATTGTACGCTTTAACCGTAAGGAAGCACAGGATTTGGCAGCAAAGGCAAAGAAGGCTTGTCTTTCCGAAGCAGGGCTTATCCGTTTACTTATCAGAGGTTACGAGCCGAAAGAGAAACCCGATGACCGCTTCTATGATGTGATGAGGGAACTGTCCTCTATCGGCAATAACATCAATCAGCTTGCGGCTAAAGCTAATACGCTTGGTTTCATTGACGCACCTATGCTGAAGAATGAAGCTGCGAAGTGGAATAAGTTCCAGTCAGAGATTGAGAGGACATATCTTCGTCCAAATCAGAGCGAAATGAAATGGCAGTAACAAAGTTGTGGTCGGTAACAGAAAGGCTCGGTCAGGTCATTGACTATGCGACCAATCCCGAAAAGACTTCTGCAAAAATCAAAAGGGAGTTTTCGCCGGAACAGTATCAGGCTCTTGCAGATGTTATTGCTTATGCAAAGGACGAGGAAAAAACAGAGCGTGAGTTCTATGTTGAGGGTATCAACTGTAATGTGGCGATTGCCCGTGACCAGTTCATAACGGTTAAGGAGCAGTACCAAAAGACAGACGGTATCCAAGCCTATCACGGATATTTGAGTTTCAAGGAAACAGATATATCTCCTGAGATGGCACAGAAAATCGGAATGGAGTTTGCAAATGAAGTGTGGGGTAAAAGATTTCAAGTCGTTGTGACAACCCACCTGAACACAAAGCACCTGCACTGTCATTTTGTCATCAACTCTATTTCTTTCGTCGATGGGAAACATTTATGGGGTGAGGAAAAAGCGTGGTTCAAATTCCGAAAAGTTGCAGACAGGATTTGTGAGAAGTATGGACTTTACTATGACCCGAATCCGAACCGCAGTAAGCAGTCGGATTATCTGACGATGAAAGAAAAGGCAGGAATGCCGACACGCTACTCGGTTGCAAAAGAAGCCATTGATTATGCTATCGACCACAGCAAGACCCTGAAAGAATTTCAGTTTGCTCTCAAGGAAATGGGATATGCCTATAACCTGAGTCCAAGCCGAAAATACTGGACGGTCATTCCAAAGGGATACGATAAGCCGATACGACTGAAAAATCTCGGGGCAGATTATACCAATGACCGGATTGTAGAGCGTATCAAAGAAAATCGTAACAGATGGGCAGAGATTGAGCCGTTCCAAAGGGCGACTTATAAACCAAGACAGTACCGTATGCAGACCAGAGGGCAGAAACTGAAAAAGAAAGGCGGACTTTATGGGCTGTATTTGTATTACTGTTACAGACTCGGTTATCTGCCAAAGTATAAGAAACAGAATAACGCAAGGCTTCATTATCTTTTGAAAGATGATTTGATGAAGCTCGATAAGATTACTGATGAAGTAAGGCTGCTCGGACGAGAAAATATTTCCACGGACGAACAGCTTTTTTCATATAAGACTTCCTTAGAGGAGCAGATGAAAAATCTTGTTGCCGGAAGAACACGTCTCCGAAAAAAGATAAGAACAAATATTGATGATGGTCAGCTTCAGGCGGCAAAAGATGAAATCGCTTCTATCAACGGAGAATTGAAAAAACTCCGACGGGAAGTAAAACTCTGCGAGGATATTGCGGAGAGGTCAAAGGTTATGGAAGAAAACCTTGAGCATATCGAAACGGAGGAACAAAAACAGCAGAGAAAGGAGAAATCACGCTATGAACAACGGTGGTGACGCAGCAGAGCAGGTCGTTAGGCTTTCGCTTGAAGGATTTGAAGTTGCTGCAAGATTAAGCGGTTCGGCGGCGAAGAATATCGCATTACTTTTGGTATCGGTTCTGAAGCAGGAACAAAAGACGAAGGGCAAAGCAAGGCTTACCAATATGATTAAGTCAGGAAAGGAGCTGAAAGTCTTTTCCATTCCGCAAAAGGATTTGAAGAAGTTTACCGAACAGGCAAAACGCTATGGCGTTCTTTATTGTGTCCTCAGAGATAAGAACACAAAGGGAGAGAACGCTCCGGTAGATATTATTGCAAGAGCAGAGGACGCTTCTAAAATTCAGCGTATCGTTGAAAGATTTGAACTTGGCAAGGTGGATAAGGCTTCGATTGTCAGTGAAGCAGAGAAGGCTATCGCAGACCGTGAAGCGGTTGAGAAAGAAAAGCCGACCAAATCCAAGAGTGAAATCATTATGGAAGAAGCGGTCAGAAATCCAATGCAGAAAGAGGAGCGAGCAAACGCAAACCCCTCAGTCGCCAAAACAGACAAAAGCCCTCTGTCAAGGCAAAACTCAGAGCCGGTAGAAACGCAATCTGATAAGGGTGTTGCAAAGCCAGTGGAAAAGCCATCGGTCAAAGAGAAACTTGACCGTTACAAGGCACAGGCAAAACAGCAAAAAGAAGCAGAGCGTAAAGAGCCGGAGGTTAAGAAAGACGGCAAGAAGCCGCAGCAGAAAAACGGTCAGACGGTACACCGTCAGCCGAAGAAAAAACCCAAAACAAAAGAGAGGTAATTCACTATGACAAATGATTTCAAACCCGCAAAGGCTGGCGGTAATCAGCCAAGATTATCCAAAGAGGAGTATGCAGAAAAGAAGCGAGCAGAAAAAGAAAAAGTCTATCAGATGATTGATGATGCTGCCCGTGAGATTGTGAGTGACCCTGAGAAGTTCAAGAACTTTCTTGATACGCAGAGTCGAATGGACAGATATTCCGCAGCAAATGCTCTCCTTATTTACAGTCAGTATCCGCAGGCGACACAGCTTAAAGATTTTGATGATTGGGGTAAGGACAATGTGAAGATTACCAAAGGGGCAAAGAGTATTTCTATCCTTGAACCAGTGGAATACACAAGAGCAGATGGTTCTCCGGGTATTTCCTACAATGTCAAAAAGGTATTTGATGTTACGCAGACAAATGGAAGAAAAGCTCCGGCAGTATCAGCAAACCGTGACCCGAAAGCACTTATCACGACAATGCTTGATGTATCTCCGGTAGAGGTTGCGGCAACCGATGAACTTCCGTATCCGAATATGGCAGCTTTCTATAATAATGAAAAGCAGACCTTGTATGTGAAGCGTAATGTGGGCGACAGCGTAGCAGTTGCTCAGTGTGTCGCTCAGGAACTTGGACACGCACAGCTTTCCATCAACAGCGAAAGTTACAGCCGCAGGGATATGGGCTTTCAGGCAGTGTGTATCGGATATATGATTTGCAAGAAGTATGGCGTAGATACACAGAATTTTGCAATTAACCGTATTCCGGAGGGACTGGCTTCCAAAGAGCCGAAAGAAATCCGTGCGGAGCTTTCCAAGACACGAAATGCAATGGCAGAAATTCACAGTCATATCTCTGATGAAATGTTCCGCAAGAAGCAGGAGCGTTCAAAGGACTATGAGAGATAACGGAGGGCAGATATGGAAAAAGAAAAACTCTACCACATTGCTTTGGACGATTATGAACACGGTGTTGTCATTCGCTCCTTAAACGATGAGAAAACAAAGTTGATGGAGGAAGGCAAGTCCGCAGACGCAGTAGACGACCTGCTTGTAAAAGTCGGAAATGCCCCATTGAAAAAGTTCAAAGTGATTGAAAGGAAACGCTCAGATGAAGCGAGATAATGACAGGCAGACTGCCATTATTTTATCCATTGTCGGTATCGTTCCGGTCATATGGCTGGCACTTCTGATTGCACCTTCCATAAGCGGAGGATTGCCGGAGATAGCAGCCAATCTTGCGACACTCTTTGATAATCCATTTTCCATAAAATTATGTGGGGACAGCCTGAAAACTGTCCTCATTTTGCTTTTATGCTATGGAATGGGTATCGGGATTTACTTTTCGACAAGAAAGAATTACCGCAGACGAGAAGAACACGGTTCTGCCAAATGGGGCAATGTCAGAGCCATTGATAAAAAGTACCGACAAAAGCCACTATCAGAAAATAAGCTGATGACTCAGAATGTGTGCATTGGACTTAATGCCAAGAAGCACAGACGAAATCTGAATACGCTTGTGTGCGGTGGCTCCGGTGCAGGTAAGACGAGGTTTTATGCAAAGCCTAGTGCGCCCGTAAGGGCGGTATAAATCCTACCTTGAGCAAGTAGTAGGTAAAAGTATCAAGCGGCATTGTGCCGCAACCTATCATTCCCCGTCTTACCCCAAAAGGGAAACCGGAGGGCGACCATAGCATGACGGAGGACACGGGGCGCTGAAGCCTCAGAAGCGCCGGCGTGACGGAATGAAAATCCACGTATGAGGATGGAAGCTAGACTGCTTGAATGACAGCCTGAAATCGGGACCAAGAGCGTACCCCTGACGTAGAGAGGTTGTACTCGTCAGTGTTCCTGACAGTCGCATTGTTTGGCTATGCGGCTGCTGATACTCGGAGCAGGTTCAGCCACGGGAAAGTGGAAAAAGGCGAACGTCACATACCGACAACGTGGAACGCTTGTTTATACCGTACTAAACGGGGATTGCCTAAAGTGAAATGCCGAAAGGCTATGAAAACGCTGAAATGCGGGGTTCTGAATATTCACCATGGCAACAGAGTTCCCATAGTAGTCTGCGGACGGGAAAGCCGTCTACATGGCAAAGGGGAACAGTGAATCATTTTCAAAACAGAAAGGATGGTGTGTGAGACACTATGAGAAATCCGATTCATGTCTTGAAAAGCCTTGAAGAAAAGGCAAGTGTAAGTAACTACAAATATGAAAGATTATATCGCAACCTATACAATCCAGAGTTCTATCTCCTTGCATATGCGAACATTGCGAAATCGCAGGGGAGCATGACGCAGGGGGTAGACGGGCAGACGCTGGACAACATGAGCCTGCCGAGAATTAACCGGATTATTGAATCCATACGCAACAGGACATATCAGCCAAAGCCTGCAAAAAGAAAGTACATTCCTAAAAAGAACGGGAAACTTCGCCCGTTGGGAATCACTTCTACTGATGATAAGTTAGTGCAGGAAGTGGTCAGAATGATTCTTGAAGCAATCTATGAGCCGACATTCAGCAACAATTCACACGGTTTCAGACCAAAAAGAAGCTGTCACACGGCACTTACGCAAGTGAAGAAAAACTTCACAGGTGTTACATGGATTGTCGAGGGAGACATTAAGGCGTGCTTTGATAACTTCGACCATCATGTGTTGGTTGAATTACTGCGGAAAAGGATTTCAGACGAGGCTTTTATCGGTCTAATCTGGAAGTTCCTGAAAGCCGGATATATGGAACAATGGCAGTACAACTGCACCTACTCCGGTGTTCCGCAGGGCAGCGGTATCAGTCCGATATGTGCAAACATCTACCTCAGCGAACTGGACAACTATATGCAGGAATACAAAGAAAAGTATGATTGCGAGCCAGAACGCAGAAGGACGACCAGAGAATACGAGCGGGCGTCCCGGAGATACAGAAAGGCACGTAAAGCGTTAATGGGCGCAGAAAAATCAACTCCTGAACTGGTAAAAGAATTTAAGGATTCCAGAAGGAAGAAGATGAATCAGCACTATTACAATCCGTTTGAGGAAGGCTTCAAGAAAATCCAGTACAACCGTTACGCCGATGATTTTGTAATCGGCGTTATCGGCTCCAAAAAGGACGCAGAAAAAATCAAGGAAGATGTAAAAATCTTTCTCCAAGAAAAACTGCATTTGGAAATGTCCGAGGAAAAGACGAAAGTCACCCATTCCAGTAAGCCGGTACGCTATCTGGGGTACGATTTCAAAGTAATCCATTCCAAGAACATGAAGCGTTGTAAAAACGGCGACATGAAACGGGTGTGGTATGGAAAAGTATTCCTGTATATGCCGAAAGAAAAATGGATTAAAAAAGCGATGGAACGGGGAGCGATACAGGTGAAACGCAACAATGACACAGGCAAAGAAATGTGGCGGCCTATGCCAAGGAAAGACCTGATGAACCGCAGCGACGCAGAGATTGTGTCTACTTTCAATTCCGAAATTCGAGGGTTATATAACTTCTATCGGATAGCAGAAAACGTAGGCGCATTGCACAAGTATTACTACATGGTGCGGTACAGCATGTTAAAAACTCTGGCAGGAAAGCACAGAACGAATGTCAGTGTTATTAAGAAGCGGCACATGGTAAACGGAGTACTGAGAATCCCATACGATACAACTAAGGGACGTAAATACTGCGAATTTTACCATGATGGATTCAGAAAGCACAGCGACGGCTATGACAATGTGGCAGACGTTATGCCGAGTTATAGGAAATATGACAGCAGGCACACGATAGTAAACCGCATAAAAGCCGGAGTATGCGAGATTTGCGGGGAACATGCAGACTATTTATGTATGCACCACGTAAGAACGCTGAAATCGCTGAAAGGCAGGGATATATTTGAGCAGAAAATGCTGAAAATGAGAAGAAAATCTCTGGCTCTCTGCCCTGACTGCTTTGAACTCTTACACGAAACCAAAGAATCAAGGTGATTCATGGAAAGCCGGATACGCTGAGAGGTGTACGTCCGGTTTGGGAGGCGGCTCCCTGAAACCTACTGATGAAAGTCAGCAAGGCGCAGGGTGCCTACCTCATATCTGATGCAGATGCACAGTTCTTATGTGGTCACAGACCCGAAGGGAAGTGCGAGACGTTCCAGTCTGAAAAGGACTGGCACATCTCAACTGAATCATTGTTTATTGTAATGAAATTAGTTCGAGTTGGAGAACTGAATGCGTGAATAGTCGAATGAAGGGGTAACGCCCTGAAAGGCTACTCTAATACTCCGGCTGGCATGGAAATGAGTAAACATTGAAATGTCAGAAGCCCGGTGAAGTCGGCAGAGAGATACCGTAACAATAGTAGTTGACGAAAGCTGTCCAGAGGTGGATGGTGTATCCTATATGCCGGGAGTCTATAAAATACCTATGGTTAGAATGGTGGATGTTACATAATCCACTGACGAACCCTCGAATGTACGGGTCTATATCGGGACTAAGTAGAAATGCTTAGTAACACAACTAGTGTTGCTACTGCGGGTGAGTAAGACTTCCGCCTTTATGAAAATCCGTGCAATGTTACAGGCATTGATGTGGTAGCAGGCTCAGAGATGGGAACCTACGGGTATATATGAACAGATAATGCATTCGGAACGTCGTAAGCTGACAGCGTGGAGATTTTACTGTCTATGAAACGTATCGAACGGGAAAGTCATCGTGAGATTAGCGATGATATAAGGGAGATAATGTCAGTGAAAGCGGTGGCATAGTACCGATGAAACCGTGATAACAAGCGGTGGAGGGATAGCCACTAGTCATACATTAGAGTAAATAAGTTACAAATGGTATGGGTTCGAGTAAGACTAAGAGATGTAATGACTCCCAGATAGGAGGTTACAGACCATACAAAAGAAAGCTAAGCTCCGGTACAACGAATATTATGATATGCAGAAAGCATTCGATGAGTTGTATCAGCAGAGCAAAAACGGTAACAACTTTTATAAGTTATTAGAAATTATCGGTTCAGAGCAGAACATTTGCCTGGCATACCGAAACCTAAAAACCAATAGCGGAAGCAAAACCGCTGGTACAGATGGTAAAACAATCGAGGATATCAAAGTTCTATCAGACAGTGAAGTAATTGAAACTGTCAGAAAACAATTAGCAGATTATCATCCGCAATCAGTCAGAAGGGTATTTATTCCTAAACCGGGGAGCGATAAAAAGCGTCCGTTAGGGATTCCGTGTATCTGGGACAGACTGATACAACAATGTATCTTGCAGGTGTTGGAGCCAATTTGTGAACCTAAGTTTCATAATCACTCTTATGGATTCCGGCAAAATAGAGATGCCCACCATGCGGTCAGCAGAGTTGTCAGCATGGTAAATATGTATAAACATTATTATTGTGTGGATGTGGACATCAAGGGCTTCTTTGATAATGTAAACCACGGAAAGCTGCTAAAACAGATATGGACATTAGGTATACGAGATAAACGATTGCTATGTATCATTAGCAAAATATTAAAATCAGAAATTGAAGGAGAAGGAATACCGGACAAGGGTACACCGCAAGGTGGGCTGATTAGTCCGCTACTTTCGCTCATTGTGCTGAATGAACTTGATTGGTGGGTAAGTAGCCAGTGGGAGACTTTTACACCAAATGGAGTGAAGAAAGGCAAAATGAAAGGAAGTAAGGGCTGGTTGAGTTATGCACGAAAATATACAAATCTAAAAGATGGGTATGTGGTGCGTTACGCTGATGATTTTAAAATTATGTGCAGAAGTTATACTGATGCACAAAGATATTATCATGCGACAATAGACTTTTTAAAGTCAAGATTAAAACTCGACATTAGTCCGGAGAAGTCCAAAGTTGTTAATCTCCGAAAGAACTCTTCTGATTTTCTGGGATTCAAAATTAAAGTCCTGCCAAAAGGCAAGACCAGATATGGATACATTGCTAAAACTGATATGAGCGATAAAGCCATCAAAAAGGTTACTGCTGAATTAAAGGCAAAAGTGATTAATATAAGGAAACACACAACTGTTGGTAGAATCAATGCCTATAACATGGCAGTGATAGGGATACAGAATTATTACTGTATTGCTACCAACATATATAACAATCTAACGGATGTTAATTACGCTCTCTTACCAACCTTTAGAACCAGATTATCATGTATTGGAAACACAATTCCGTTCGCGGAAACGCCCTATGAATTTCAACAGAAAACTGTAGGAATCAAGAAAGAAACAAAAATTATGACAGTAGGCAAAATACCACTACTACCACTTACAGGAGTTCATCACAAACATCCTATAAATTTCTCACAGGATATTACCAGCTATACAGCAAAAGGAAGAGAAAAGATTCATAAATCTGTCCAATGTGTAGAAACACAGGAATTACGAAATGTGATGAAGTACAGGAATCCTAATGAAAGCATTGAATTTAATGATAATAGTATTTCAGCATATCTTGTGCAACAAGGGAACTGTTATGTCATGGGAAATAGGATGAATGTACATCAAATGAAATGTATAAGGAAAATCCCAGTAGGTGAAGGTGGTACAGATAAGCATACAAATATCGCTTTTATTTCAGAGGAAATATGGAGAGCTGTTATAACAGAGGATATTTCAGAAACCAACAGAATGATGAAGAGATTCAATATGGACGATAAGCAAAAACGGCGATTCAACCGATTGCGTGAAAATTATGGATTACTACCAATTAAGAAAAGATAACTTATAAATTTACTTGAGTATGATGGCACGCCGTATGAGGCGAAAGTCTCACGTACGGTGTGGAGCGGGGAAAAGATGGAGATAACATCAAAATCTTACCTATCGCTATGAATGTATACTGTAAAACTGGCGGAAAAAGAAGTGGACTTTGTGAAACTGGATGAAGCATGTCATTATATTCCTTCAGGCAGAAACGTGTGGGAAGGCAGAATGGAGCGTTTCGATCTGACACAGCTGCGCTGTTACCGCTCTTTGCGGGATGCCAAAAGGCTGGAACGCTCTCTAGGAACATTGGGTGGCGGAAACCACTTTATTGAAGTAGATCAGGCGGCAGATGGCACTTGCTATCTGGTGATCCATTCCGGCAGCCGTAATCTGGGAAAACAAGTGGCTGAAGTGTATCAGCAGCTTGCCATTGACCTGCATATGGGAAAAGAGGACTATTTCCGCCAAAGAGATGAAATCATCCGTACATATAAGGCAGAAGGCAGACGGGCAGAGATTCAGGAAGCTTTGAAAGAACTGAAGAACAATTATGAAACACAGGATTTGCTGATTTCAGAAGATATTTGCTGGCTTTACGGGACATTTTTTGAGGATTACCTGTACGACGTAGAAATCTGTCAGCGTTTTGCAAAGCGCAACAGGGAAAGAATGGCGGAGATCATTCTGGAAAGAACAGGTATGACTGCTGTGGAATCATTCCATACCATTCACAATTATATTGACGTGAATGAAATGATTCTCCGTAAAGGTGCCATTGCGGCACATGCTGGAGAAAAAGTCCTGATTCCCATCAATATGCGGGATGGTTCCATCATTGCGGTAGGCAAAGGCAATGCGGAGTGGAACCAATCTGCACCCCATGGAGCAGGGCGCGTGATGTCCAGAGCAAAAGCA
>OMGF01000591.1_pt1 | contig 31987 bp, 20 predicted proteins | sample 1645861 | NCBI WGS metagenome assembly OMGF01 (sample SAMN05578586, study PRJEB25193) | human gut metagenome | biome: Human Microbiome; feature: human-associated habitat; material: feces | host: Homo sapiens | place: USA:Birmingham
GTGTACAAGTATCTGCGAAAGAATACGCAATTTACAGATTAAAGAATTTTGTGCAGATATTGAAAAACGTAAATGAAGGTAAAAAGTTTTGATTGAGAAAGTGATAGTGGGTTGACATAACATGAATTTAGTGACGGCAGAACATCTGACAAAATCATATACGGAGCGGCTGCTCTTTGATGACACCGACTTTTCCATCAACGAAGGTGACAAAATCGGTCTCATCGGAATCAACGGAACAGGGAAATCGACCCTGTTGAAGCTTGTGGCGGGACTTGAGGAGCCGGACTCCGGCCGGATCGTCCGTGGACGGAATCTGGATATCCGATATCTCCCTCAGAACCCGGTATTCCATCCGGGCGAGACGGTGCTGGAGAGCGTTTTAAGGGAAAATGAGGGGCATGAACATGTCTGGGATATCGAAAGTCAGGCGAAATCCATGTTAAACCGTCTCGGAATCCCGGATTTCAATGAGAAGGTGGATCATTTATCCGGCGGGCAGAAGAAGCGCGCGGCGCTGGCATCCGTGCTGCTGTCCACGGCGGAGCTTCTGATCTTAGACGAGCCGACAAACCATCTGGACAGTGAGATGGCGGACTGGCTGGAAGATTATTTAAAGAAATTCAAGGGCGCACTCCTTATGATCACCCATGACCGGTATTTCCTTGACAGCGTGACCAACCGGATCGTAGAGTTGGACAACGGAAAGCTTTACAGCTATCAGGCAAACTATGAAGGTTTTCTGGAGCTGAAGGCAGAGCGCATGGATATGGAAAAGGCCTCTGAGCGCAAACGTCAGTCGATCTTGCGGACAGAACTCGCATGGATGCAGAGAGGCGCCCGTGCCCGCTCTACAAAGCAGAAAGGCAGAATTCAGCGATTTGAGGCACTGCGGGATAAAAAGGGACCGGTGGAGGACGGAAAAGTCGAGATGGAGTCCATCTCCAGCCGTCTTGGCCGTACTACCATCGAGATCTCGGATCTCTGCAAATCCTACGGGGACAAGGTCCTTGTAAAGGATTACACCTACTTTTTCTTAAAGGATGACCGCATCGGCTATATTGGTCCCAACGGAAGTGGAAAATCGACGTTGATGAAGATGATCGCAGGCTGGATCAAACCGGATTCCGGAACGATCGAGATCGGACAGACCGTAAAGCTTGGATATTTTTCACAGGAAAATGAGGACATGGACACGAGCCTCAAGGTCATCGACTATATTAAGAATGTTGCGGAGTATGTAAAGACAAAGGACGGCAGCATCAGCGCGTCCCAGATGCTGGAGCGGTTTTTATTCCCTCCGTCTGTTCAGTACACCGTGATCGAGAAGCTGTCTGGCGGCGAGAGAAGACGCCTTTACCTTTTGAAGATCCTCATGAGTGCACCGAATGTCCTGATCCTGGACGAGCCGACGAATGACCTTGATATCCAGACGCTGATGATCCTGGAAGACTATCTTGACAGCTTTCAGGGGATCGTCATCACGGTATCCCATGACCGGTATTTCCTGGACCGCGTGGTCGGCAGGATTTTCGCTTTTGAGGGAGACGGAAGGCTCCAACAGTACGAGGGCGGATTTACAGACTATCAGGCAGCGAAGGCGGAGCGGGAGGCGAAGCTTTCGGAGAGCGGGACAGAGAATGTAGCTGCGGTAAAAAAGTCCGGGAATAAGGGGAATGATGCGGCTGAGACCGACAGCGTGTCCCGCGGAAACGCGAAACCAAGGGAGAAAAAACTGAAATTCAGCTACAAAGAGCAGAGAGAGTGGGACACCATCGAGGATGATATCGCGCAGCTTGAAGCGGCAGTAGAGAATCTCGAGAAGGAGATCGAGGCATCCGCAACGAATTTTACGAAGCTCAATGAACTTATGAAGGAAAAAGAAGAGAAGGAAGCGCAGCTCGAGGAGAAGATGGACCGCTGGGTATATTTAAACGATCTGGCGGAGCAGATCGAGGCGCAGAAGAACAAGTAATATGATAACTGGACCGCAGATAACCGTTGCTGAAATCAGTAAAATAGAATATGTCAGGGAAAACGGGGGATTTTAGAATGGCAGAATATCGAAACAGAAACAGAATCCTGTATCCACTTGGTGTCACGCAGGAAGAGAACGGCGTCCACATCCTTGTACAGGGACGTGCCGGGGAGGTTCGGCTGCTCTTGTACAGGCCAGGAGAGAAAAAGCCATGCGAGGAGATCCCGTTTGATCCGAAATACCGGATGGGAGATGTGTGGGAGCTGGCACTGGATCGGACAGATTTTGCATCATTTGAATACAATTTCATGATAGATGGGAAAATTGTGACAGATCCTAATGCGCGCGTCATCACAGGCCGGGAGAAATGGGCAGACCGGAAACGTGCCGGAAAACCGGTGCGTGGCAGGATACTGTCGGAGGAGTTTGACTGGGAAGATGATGTAAACCCGGAAATCCCTTATGCAGAAACGATCCTCTATAAACTCCATGTCAGGGGATTTACGGTGCATGCGTCCTCCGGGGTATCTGCCCGCGGAACGTATGCCGGTGTCGTGGAGAAAATCCCATATTTAAAAGAGCTTGGGATCACGGCAGTGGAGCTGATGCCGGTGACAGAGTTCGACGAGATCATGATGTCATCCTCCGGAAGCGGCTTCCATAACGCGAAACAGGAGCCGACAGGATACGTAAATTACTGGGGATATGGTCCGTCCTATCTCTACGCGGTGAAGACGGCGTATGCCTCCCGTGAGACAATGTCGGCGGAAGGTGAGTTCAAAACATTAGTCAGAGAATTGCATAAGGCCGGGATCGAGTGCATCCCGGAGATGTACTTTACAGGAAAAGAACTTCCGGGGGAGATCCTTTCCGTGCTCCGGTACTGGGTGGAAGAGTATCATGTGGATGGTTTCCATCTGACCGGATTCCCGGATCTTTCTCTGGCAGCGGAGGATCCGTTTTTAAAGCGGACGAAGCTTTTTGCGGAAAACTGGAACGATATCATGAACCGCCGGCCGAAACAGGGCTATGTGACTCCGGGAGATGGCGCGGTATCTGTGGAGGAAAAGAATCTCGCGGAATACAATATGCAGTTCATGGAGGACATGCGCCGGTTCCTGAAGGGTGATGAGGGAATGTTGTCGGCGTTTGAGCTCCGGAACCGCAGAAATCCGATGGAATATGCCGTGATCAATTATATGGCGAACACCAACGGCTTTACGCTGATGGATACCGTCTCCTATGACCGGAAGCACAACGAAAAAAACGGCGAGGAGAACCGGGACGGAAGCGACTACAACTATTCCTGGAACTGCGGCGCGGAAGGTCCGACGAGAAAGAAAAAGATCATGGGGCTGAGAAAACAGCTTTTAAAGAACGCGTACCTGCTGTTATTCCTAAGCCAGGGCGTCCCGCTTTTAATGGCTGGTGACGAGTTCGGAAACAGCCAGGACGGCAATAACAACGCCTACTGTCAGGACAATGCGGTCTCCTGGTTAAACTGGAAGCTTCTGGAGACCCACAAGGATCAGGTAGAATTCGTAAAACGTCTCATCGCGTTCCGGAAATCCCACAAGATGTTCCACATGGACCGGGAACCGCGGATCATGGACTACAAGTTCTGCGGAAGACCGGATGTGTCCTACCACGGGGAAAACGCCTGGAAGCCGGAATTTGAGAACTTCCGCCGCCAGTTCGGCATCCTCTACTGGGGCGCCTACGCAAAACGCCCGGACGGAACCGATGATGCGAACTTCTATGTTGCCTACAACATGCACTGGGAACCTCATATGTTCGGACTGCCGCATCTGCCGAAAGGCGCGAGATGGCGCGTGATCTGCAGCACCGCGGATCCGGATGTGGAAGATATTCCGGCGGACGGAACCAGTGAGACGTTGAAAAACCAGATGATGCTGGCGGTGCCGCCGCGGGGGATCATGATCCTCGAGAGCTTTGCGGATCCGGACGGGGAGAAGGAAGCAAAGCACAGTAAAGGAAAAAAAGAGAAAATGGAAAAGACTGAAAAAGCGGGCGCTGCAGAGGCAAAGAAGTTATCGCAAGAACCTGAACGAAAAGAATAGAATTCGTAACGATTCAGTACCTTCATAGTTACACGCAAAAATCCCTGTCACCAGGACAAATAATAGTCTGTTTGTAAAACGCTATTATATGCCAACCTGGGTGACAGGGATTTTATATAATAATGGATTCACTCAGAACCCGGCATGTTTGCAGTCTGCTCTATTTATTCCGGATAAACAAGCTGTTCGTCGCGGATGTCTTCAAGCACCTCATCATAGAACTTTCCGGCAAGATATTTTGCCATCGGGAGGTTCATATCGAGGTAGTTTCCGCAGTCACGGGCAGCAGCACCCGGAACTTCGCCCTCGTAATCGCGGATAAAGAGGAACATCTCCTGAAGCAGCGGGATAATGTCCGCAGACTCATAATCGCCAGCGAGAAGCAAGTAGAATCCGGTGCGGCATCCCATCGGTCCGAAGTAGAGCACTTTATCTTTGTAAAGACGGTGATTTCTTAAGAAGGTTGCGCCGAGATGTTCGATCGTATGGACCTCGGCAGTGTTCATAACCGGCTCAAAGTTCGGACGGGTCATACGGATATCGAAGGTCGTAATATGGCTGTCTCCGGCGACATCCCTGCGGGAAACGTAAACGCCGGGAATCAGTTTCAGATGATTGACAGTGAAGCTTGTGATCTTTTCCATAATCAGATACACCCTTTCGTGAGTTTTGCTGTTTGTTGTTGTACACAGGTTGGAATTTTCCGAACTGAAAATTCTGTACAATACAGAGGCAGATGCCGTCTGACTGTACCAACTTTTATTATAAAGGGGAGACCGTGTGGTTACAAGATGGAATTTGTAAATTGTCAGTACCTGTTCAGCAGATCTGCTCCCTTCAATTGTCAATTTATTCTTGTCTCACTTTCTGATTTGTACTATAATAACGTGTAACGGGATTTTTGAACTGAAACATATCCCATAAGGAGTGGCTATGAAATTACTGGCATATGAAGTAGACAAAAGATCTTTTTTAGGTGTATTGAATGAGGATGAAACCTGGGTTTATCCGGTTTCTGCTGCGGGAATGGAATATCGGTCCATGAAGGATCTGATCCGCGAAGCGGGACCGTCTGAGATGGAAATGCTGGATTATATTTCAAAGAAGATGCCGGGAGATGTGACCGGTGCGGCATCGGTGGAAGAGATCAAGGTCGTATCTCCGATCGCGGAGCCGGATCAGGACATTATCTGCCTGGGAATCAACTATATGGATCATGCGAAAGAGTCTGCGAGATTCAAGAAAGAGGAATTCTCAAAGCCGGAGAAAGCAATTTATTTCTCCAAGCGCGTAAATCGCACAACTGATCCGGACGGAATCATTCCGGCACATAAAAACCTGACAAACCAGCTGGATTACGAGGCAGAGCTTGCCGTTATTATCAAGAAAGACGCAAAGGACGTAAAGCCGGGCGAAGTGAAGGACTATATTTTCGGCTATACGATCATGAATGATGTCAGCGCCAGAGAGGTTCAGACAGAGCATAAGCAGTGGTATTTCGGAAAGAGTCTGGACGGGTTTACACCGCTCGGTCCGTGTATCATGACTGCGGATTCCACTGCGTTTCCGCCGGTATTAAAGATCCAGTCTAAGGTAAACGGAGAACTCCGCCAGAATTCTAATACAGGGCTCTTTATCCATGGAATCGAGGAAGTGATCTGTGAACTCACACAGGGCATGACATTAAAAGCAGGAACGATCATCGCAACAGGAACGCCGGCAGGAGTCGGCATGGGATTCGTTCCGCCGAAATTCCTTGAGACCGGGGATGTTGTGGAGTGTATTATTGAAGGAATCGGTACGCTTAGAAATACGGTCGGTGAATAAATAATCAGACGGTATGCGATACAGGATATAGACATGGAAGAGCCATGCCGTAAAAATAAGATAAGATCAGCATAGCTGCCATGAAGGGAGCAGGAAGCCGGTCAGGATGACGGGCTGCTCTTTTCATGGCTTTTTGTTGCCGTGTGCCGTGCACCTGGAAGCTAGGGAAGCTTTCAGCGACTGTATCTGCGCGAAAATTCAGATGGCGGAAGACGGCTGCGCCGGTGCGGACATGAGCAGCAGAACTTTTTGGAAAAAGGAGAAATTCTATTATACATGGAAGACATACGCGAAATGTTGAAAAAGGTGGCGGCAGGCGAGCTGTCTGTGGATAACGCTGTCCTGGAACTGAAGAAAGAGCCGTTTACGGCAGCAGGATACGATGACCTGGGATTCGCGAAGCTGGATACCCACCGGAAGCTGCGTCAGGGAGCGGCGGAGGTGATCTACGGAGCGGGGAAAACGCCGCAGCAGATCGCCGGAATCGTAGAAGCGATGAAAAAAAGCGGACAGGAGACGATCCTGATCACCCGCGTGGATGAGGAGAAGAGCCGGGAGACAGAGAAACTTCTCGCTGGAAAGTACCCGGAAGGAAGCGGCTACACATATTTTAAGGACGCAAAAGTAGCAATCTGCGGAAAATTCCCGGAAAAAGACGGCGTCGGAACCATCGTTGTTGCGACGGGCGGAACCAGTGACATTCCGGTTGCGGAGGAAGCGGCACTTACGGCAGAGGCACTTGGAAACCAGGTGGAACGCCTCTATGATGTGGGGGTTGCGGGCCTGCACCGCCTGCTGTCCCACATGGATTCTATTATGGATGCCCGTGTAATTATCGCCATCGCGGGGATGGAAGGCGCTCTCGCCAGCGTCATCGGCGGTCTCGCCGACTGCCCGGTGATCGCGGTGCCCACCAGCATCGGATACGGCGCGTCCTTCGGCGGCGTGTCCGCCCTGCTCTCCATGCTGAATTCCTGCGCGAGCGGTGTCAGCGTTGTGAATATCGATAATGGATTCGGCGCCGGATATCTGGCGAGCATGATGAATCATATGCGTGGATAAGACTTCTGTTAACGTTGTCGGATCTGTCCGATCCGTAAATGATATGGCGGAATCGTCGAATAAAGCTGTCGATTCGAATGGAATGAAAGAAAATAATTTGTACTTTTTTAATGAGGTGGAATCAATATGAAAACATTATATTTTGACTGTGGAATGGGCGCTGCCGGAGATATGCTGATGGCATCTCTCTACGAGATCTGCCCGGATAAAGAGAAATTTTTAAAGAGCATGAACGAAATGGGTCTGCCGGGACTCTCCATTGAGGCGGAACCGTCAGTAAAGTGCGGAATCACAGGAACACATATGAAGGTGACGATCCACGGGGAGGAAGAGGAGAGCGTGGATGTCGATCTGCAGGGGCATGAGCACGAGCATCATCAGGAGCATAACCATGAAGATAGTCAGCATAGCCATGCTCACGATCACCACCATGATCATGAAGATACCCACCATGACCATAGTCACGAATCCCATCATCATGCCCACGAAATGGCAGAGTCAGCAGCAGAACAGACAGTTCACGAATGTATATATGATAAACAGGCTGATCAAAACCACGAGAATCAAAACGATCTCAATCACCCCCACACCCATGACCACGATCATAATTGCGGACATGATCATACCCACGATCATGGTCACCCCCACCACCATCACGCCAGCATGGCAGGTATTTCCCATATCATCGAGCACTTAAACCTCCCGGAAGAGGTAAAGAACGACATCGTGGCAGTCTACCGCCTGATCGCCGAGGCCGAGTCCCACGTCCACGGAAAGACCGTCGAGGAGATCCACTTCCACGAGGTGGGCACCACCGACGCGATCGCGGATATCGCTGGAGTCTGCCTTTTAATGCATAGGATCGCCCCACAGAAGGTGATCGCATCCCCGATCCATGTCGGAAGCGGAAATGTCCGCTGCGCCCACGGGATCCTGCCGGTACCGGCACCTGCGACAGCATTTATTTTACAGGGACTCCCAATCTACAGCGGAGATATCAGAGGTGAGCTCTGCACCCCGACCGGAGCGGCATTGTTAAAGCACTTTGTGACAGAATTTAAGGAAATGCCGGTTATGCGGACCGCTGCCATTGGCTACGGTATGGGAAAGAAAGACTTTGAACGTGCAAACTGCGTGCGCGTCCTCTTAGGCGAGACAGAGGAGAATGGAAGTGAAGTGACAGAGCTCTCCTGTAATCTCGACGATATGACCCCGGAAGCCCTCGGCTTCGTTCAGGAGATCCTCTTTGCCGCAGGTGCCCTTGAGGTCTACACGATCCCGATCGGTATGAAGAAGAGCCGCCCGGGAATCCTTTTAACCTGCATGTGCCGCTGCAATGACAAAAAGAAGATGGTTTCCCTGCTCTTCAAACACACAACAACGCTTGGCATCCGTGAGAGTATCAGCAAACGCTACACCCTGACAAGAACGATAAAGGAACATGAAACTCCGTACGGTGTGGTCCGGGAGAAGGTTTCCGAAGGATACGGTGTGTGCCGCGGAAAATTAGAGTACGAAGATATTGCAAAGATCGCGAGAGAGAATGGAATGTCGTTAGAGGAAGTTAAGGAATTAGTAGAGAAATAGAGAGTGAACGTAAAAAGCAAGGAAGAACTTATTTTAGCTCTGCCTTGCTTTTTACATTGCATTGATAACCATAGAGACAAAAAGAACTAGCATCCTACTTCCCACGGTAAAAAGCTACTCTCTTGTACATATCATAACGAATAAAACACATTTTATCAAGTTACTCTAGTTTAAAATATGCGTTAAGTTAAAGAAAAACAGGCGTAAAAGTGACCAAATAGTTCAATCGACATACTTCGATTTCTATGATAAAATCATATTGTAATGGAGCAAATTTGCGAGGATGCGTTTCTGATGTCTGGTGCCCTCTGATCGTAAAGGGGGTGATGTCGTATGAATACAATGGAAATCCTGACGTTGTTACTAGTTATATTTTCCGCATTATCATATATTGACATGCACAATGACAAAAAGAACTAGCATCCGCACCGGCAAAGTGAAATGCTAGTTCTTTTTACTTAATTCACTGAGGGCATCGGATGTATATCTGAGTACCTTTCTGTCTTCATTATAACTGGAGCGGCTTGTTTTTTCAAGCCGCTCCAGTTTAATTTTAACTATTTTATTCAGAAATTAGCCAAAATATCTCTTTAAGAGACCAGCAAATGCCTTGCCATGTCTAGCCTCGTCTCTTGCCATCTCGTGAACTGTATCATGGATCGCATCAAGACCAGCGGCCTTTGCTCTCTTAGCGAGATCTGTCTTACCAGCAGTAGCGCCGTTCTCAGCCTCAACTCTCATCTCGAGGTTCTTCTTTGTGCTGTCTGTGATAACTTCACCGAGGAGCTCTGCGAACTTAGCAGCGTGCTCAGCCTCTTCGTAAGCTGCTTTCTCATAGTAAAGACCGATCTCCGGATAACCTTCTCTGTGGGCAACTCTTGCCATAGCGAGGTACATACCAACCTCAGAGCACTCACCGTTGAAGTTTGCTCTTAAGTCCTCAAGGATATCTTCGCTTACGCCCTGAGCAACACCAACTACGTGCTCAGAAGCCCAGCTCATTTCATCGCTCTGCTCAATGAACTTGGAAGCCGGTGCGTTACATACCGGACATTTCTCCGGAGCAGCCTCACCCTCATATACATAACCACATACGGAACAGACAAATTTCTTCATAGCGTTTTCTCCTTTTCATTTATAAAATATTGTGTTTTGAAATCAATAATAGTAACTGTTACTGATATTATATTCTAATTGACTCTGAATGTCAATAGAATTTTTATTTTTTTAGTATTCCTTTTTCCGGCAGTCCTCACATTCGCCGTAAAAGAAAACAGTGTGGGAATCGACCCGTCCCGGAAACGGAGCGGAGAGAAGATCCGAAGTGTCACGAACCAGCTCCAGAGGCATATCGATGATCGCTCCGCAAGTCTTGCACACAAAGTGATAATGCGGATCTGTGTTGTAATCAAAATGCTCCGATCCGTCTCCGCTGGAAAAACGCTGGATCTCGCCCATATCCGCCAGAAGCTTTAAATTGCGGTATACAGTTCCCAGGCTGATCTTCGGGTATTCTTTGCTGATCGTTACATAGACGGCGTCTGCGGTCGGATGATCCTTGCGGTTTTTCAGGCACTCCCGGATAGATTCGCGCTGGCGGCTGAATTTTAATGCTTTCATGGTGAACCTCCTTTCTGGATTTGTAAAGACCAAACAACAATAATAATGATAATTGTTATCAACATAATACCATCAGAGATATCCACTGTCAAGTATGAAGTGATAAAATTTTTTTAAAACTGCTCAGATCATACATGAAATCAAATTCCTTGAAAACAGCTGATCTCAGCGCCAAAACACATGTATTTAACTGCGTACAATCTGTAGGAAAATTCCTTGAAAACACCTTAAGAAGTGTTTATACTGTTCTTATAATTGAAGGCAGCCGGAAAACTGTTCTTCAAAGCTGCTCATATTCCCTGCTTGGCACGGGAGTCCCTACGGCAGCAGGACCAGAATTTCTGTACGATCCGTCCTCAAAACCCCACGAAACGGAGGTATATCCATGTATAACAGACACATCCGCCACCTTGTGACAGAGCTTGGAAACCGTCTGTCAGACAAAGAATTTTTAAAAAAGATCGGTCTCAGCCGCCGCAGCATGCAGCAGCTCTTTGATAAAGACCGCTGGGAAGTGATCTTCGAGAAGGCATTCCCGGTAACAAGACGTTTTTCCTGCGCGGAGATTCTGGAATTCTGCCGCGTAGATATGGAAAAACTCAGCAATGAACCGGAGGAGGGATGGCTTTCCTTCGCTTATAAATATTCGACCCACATTCTGTACCCGGATGCGGATTTCGCTGTGTCCGCAGCTCCTTATGCGCCGTCTGCGCTCTATTTCCTGAATGTTCTCCAGTACTTCTTTGATGAAGAACGGAAGGTTCTGCCGTTCGATCCATATGATGATTTCCGCTTTCTGACAGAAGAAGAATATGCCGGTTTTGAGCGTGCCGGTGAGTATGCCCACTTTATCCGTGAGTTCCGTGATCAGTACATATACGAGATGATGCGGTTAAACCGTGAGGCGACCCCGTTCGAGACGCTGGGACATATCGCGGGTGTCCACTATGTTGCGATGGTGGCAGCCCGGGGGCTTTATGAGGCGGGGGTGCCAATTGACCTGGCGTTGGCGTCGGGCGCAGCAGCGGGACATGACCTCGGAAAATTTGGCTGTAAGCCGGATGAGCGGGTTCCGTACCTTCACTATTTTTATACGAACCAGTGGTTTACCGCCTACAATATGGAAGGAATCGGCCACATCGCCGCGAACCATTCCACCTGGGATCTGGAGCTCGACAATATCTCTGTGGAGTCCCTGGTTCTGATTTACGCCGATTTCCGCGTAAAACAGATGCGCGGCGAGGATGGCCGCGAGATCACGAAGATCTACACGTTAAAAGATTCCTTTGATGTGATCCTGTCAAAGCTTGACAATGTGGATGAGGCAAAACGGAACCGCTACCGTGTCGTCTACTCCCGCCTCTACGAATTCGAGCGTTACATGCGTTCCAAAGGCGTGGATGTGGATCTGACAGGAAACCCGGATCCGGCGGAGCAGCCGGTAGATATTGTCGTACAGACCGGAAAACAGGTGGTCCGCTCCTTCGTATTCTGGGGAATCGAGCATAACATCGACGTGATGCATCGTCTCGGAACCGAGCGCCAGTTCGGAAATATCCTGGAGGCGGCGAGAAGCGAAAAAGACTGGAAGAATGTCCGCGCGTACTTAAATATGTTCAACGAATATTCGATCCACCTGAACCACCGCCAGAAAGAGCAGACCATCAGCTTCCTGTATGAGCTCCTCTTAAACCGCGAGGGCGATATCCGGAGACAGGCGGCGGCGCTCATCGGAAAAATGTTCGCAGATTTCAACGCCGGATACCGGAAAGAGCTGCCGAAAAATATGCCGGATCCGGACGCTAAGACGGCACTGACGCTCTGGGAGGAGTATCTTGGACAGCTCATATGCCCGGATTATCGCCTGACACTGCAGCAGAAGAACCGAATTCAGAATTCTCTGAAATTTGTCATGGTATCCGCCATGGAACGGAGTTCGGAGAAGGTCCGGGAAGAGCTGTTCGAAGTCTTCATGAAGTGGTTTGACGGACACCACCGCCTTGTGGGTGATCCGGTATTCTACCTATTAGACTGTATATTCTCCCTGCCTCTGGATCTTTGCAGCAAGGGGAGTCGTCTGGAACGTTTGATCTGCTTTGCCATCAGCCATATGGACGACCCGGATGAGAAGGTGCAGATCGCGGCCGTCCGCGTCTTAAAGGTTCTGACCCAGGCGGTGCCGCCGGAAAGCGCCTGCTACGAGATCGTCTGCGACGCGGCGCACCGGATCAATCCGAGGACGATCACGCTGCTGTTTTTACAGTACCGGATCTATACGAACCTGCGCCTGGACACCACTGCCCAACGGGAAGTTCTCTATGGACACGATGTGGTCAGCGATATCTTCCTTGAAAACTTAAAATCCGTGACCCCGTGGATCTTGAAGTCCGTAAATATCAAGCTTCTTGCGGATCAGGTCGATCACGGAAAGAGGGATCACCTGCTCCACATCTGCGCGCACTTTTCGAACCTTATTAAGGTCAGCGAGCAGGTCGGTGTCCGCCATGACGCGGGCCGCGCGCTCCTGCGTCTTGCCCATTTGCTGGCAACAGACCAGAGAAACGAGATCGCGGTGGAACTCTTAAAGGGACTGGAAGTGGGAGAGTACGAGTTCTCCAAATACATTCCGGAATACCTCGGCGAGTTCGCCTTATGGCTGCCGCCGGAACAGCTTGATGACATGATCGAGCGACTGCACATCCTGCTGGCGAACGGAAATGAACGGATCGTGTCCGTTGCCCTCGATACGTTAGGAGTCCTTTTGGAGTGCTATTCGCGGTATACCGTCCGTTTCCATGAGTCCGAGGAAGTATCGGAAGAACGCCGCATGAAGCTTCTCGGCCTGATTTTAAGCTGTCTTGCAAACTACCGGGAGCAGGTCCGTCAGGAAGCACTGCTTGTCATCGGACAGCATATTTTCGGCTCCCAGATCCTTGCGGAGCGGGACAAGAGCAGAATGTTCTCCCTTTGCGCAAAGAAACTCCTGTTCCTGTTAAATGAGAATAAGGGCGGCGAGCTGAGTCTCTACTACCGTGCCGCGACCCTGTCCCATATCGACCGTTTTATCGCCCACTACCAGTTGTTCGGCGGTCTGGTGGAGACCAGGACGCGGGAGAAGATCGCATTTTTCCCGGGAACCTTTGACCCGTTTACCTTATCCCACAAGGAGATCGCAAAGAAGATCCAGGAGCTCGGATTTACCGTATTTCTTGCCATTGATGAGTTTTCCTGGTCGAAGAAGACCCAGCCGCATCTGGTGCGCCGACAGATCGTAAACATGTCCATCGCGGATGAGTTTTATGTTCATCTGTTCCCGGACAACACGCCGGTCAACATCGCGAACCCGGCGGATCTGCGCCGCCTGAGGGAGATGTTCCCGACGGAAGAACTCTATATCGTTGTGGGATCCGACGTGATCCACAACGCGAGCTCCTACAAGAAGGATCCGGAGGAGAATTCCATCCATTCCTTCAACCACATCGTCTTCCGGCGCCCTGGTGAGGCACATCCGACGGAGGTTTACGAGCAGATCACCGGAAAAGTCGTGCAGCTGGAGCTCCCGCAGGAGCTGGAGGATATCAGCTCCACGAAGATCCGTGAAAATATTGATAACCACCGCGATATTTCCAGCCTCATCGACCCGGTAGTCCAGGAATACATTTACCACAAGGGCATGTACCTGCGCGAGCCGGAATTCAAGCCGATCTTACGGGCGAAAGCTATCGCCTTCGAGAACGCGGCGGGCAGGGACCGTGAGGTACTGGACGAGCTTGGAAACACCGTTCTCTACGGACATCCGGACGCCCAGGCGATCCTGACAAAGATCCAGGTGGAGAATGACCGCCTGCTGATCTTAAGAAATACCGTGGAAGGTGAGCGCCCGGCGGGCTTTGTGAGCTACCGGGAGATCGGAAACGAGGATCTGTTCGGCGTCTTAAAGGACATGGAGCTGGCAAACCTGGTCCGCGGAAAGAGCAGCCGGGAGATCCTTCTGATCACAGGCATCTATGCGAGAGAGGACGGCACCGGGGACAGCGGGGTGATCCGCGATGCCCCGCAGCAGCTTCTCGTTGAAGTGCTGGCGAAAGAGTTGGAGAAAAACTACAGTTTCGCATTGTTTGTCGCGGAGTGCGGCACAGCGACGAAAGAGGTCGTGTACGTGCTGGAGAGACAGGGCTTTATCCGTCCGCATATGGCGGACGAGAACGACAAGCGGACGATCTACATGGTCGACATGCATGAGCCGTTAATGTTCCTGCATAACCTGGATACTACGATCAAGGAGCCGTTTGCCAGCAATCCGGCGGTTCTGGATGCTGTGGAGAAAAACCACAAAAAGCTTCAGATCGCTATGACGAAGCTGTATCCGGGAAATCTTGTACTGTCCTTGTCATCCGGCATCATGTATCATCGTCTTGTGGACCGGATCACGGCGCTCAACGATGTTCCGAGAGAGCCGCTGGTGCCGAGAAGACTCGGAAAGAACATGTGCGTTCCGTTCGGTAAGATCCTGCGTGGAAAGGTTGTGCCGAATACGGTGACGAAGACGCTGCATACCGATAAGGTCTATGAGCCGGATCTGAACAGCTTTACGATCGAGCCGTTCCCGTACTACTCACCGTTAAAAAGCCAGATCGAGACCATCAAGTCCTTCGATCGGCCGGTGATCCTGGTGGATGACCTCGTCCACACGGCGAACCGGCTCCAGGTGCTCGTTCCGCAGCTCAGGGAAGACGGGATCCCCATCAAGAAGGTCGTCGTGGGCGTCCTGTCCGGCTACGGCCGCGACCTGATGCAGTGCCTGAAGGTGCCGGTGGAGAGCATCTACTCGATGCCGAACCTGCGCCAGTGGTTCGTGGAGTCTACACTGTATCCGTTTATCGGTGGCGATACCGTGCGCCGTGAGGAGATGAAGGTTGCGGGACTTCAGCCGTCCATCAACATGATTCTGCCCTACGCGACGCCGAGACTTTCCGGCTGCAGCCGGGAGGCGCTTGTGGAGTTCTCGGCCTGCTGTATCGAGAATTCCAGGGATCTTTTCCAGGTCCTTGAAGCGGAATACCGGAAAATGTACGCGAAAAACCTTACCCTTTCACGCCTCTCCGAGGCCGTCATCCTGCCGCTCTGCCCGGATAAGGGAAGCTGTATGGAGTATGATGAGAACCTGGCGGCGTCAGTATATCTGGAGAATGATCTGGAGACGCTGTGGAGGATGAAAGAGTTTCTGATCAAGGGATAAAATGCTGAACGCCGTCTGGAATTTCGAGAGGCTGAGGGCTTAAAAGGAAGATCTGCGATAATCGTGGGCTGTGTATCAAAGCCGTAAGGTCGGCAGACCTGAATGGCTTTGGTTCATGGCAGTAAAATATGGAAATCAGGGGGAATGAAATTATGGTAACCTATTATAAAATCGGAGACATGTTTTGTGCGTCCGCGCACGGCGATCTGCCATATGAAAAAACGGAGAAACCGGCAGCAGGGACAACGCTCACCTGGCTCTTTACCGGAGAACCGGGCAGCCGCCGCGCATCATTTCTCGTAAACCATCCGGCAGAGCTCTTCGCAGAGTGTGAGGATGTCAGCTGGTTAAACACAAACAGATTAAATGCGTCCGCATACGACGGACAGATCAGGGAACTCCCGGCGGAGCTCCTCGCGCAGCTCGATGCCGGAACGCTTCGGGCGGTGAATGCGTCCCATCCGAAATTTGAGGAGATCCTGGCATATGAGCCGAAAGAGGGCAAAAAGCGTGTCCATGTCCTGGCGATCGGCGATGTGGGCAGCATGCTCTTAACAGGTCTCCATCTTCTCGGCGGAGATGTGATCTCCTCCATCGGAATCTGTGATATCTCCGACAAGGTGACTGCCCGCTGGGAGTTTGAGGAGAACCAGATCGCCTATCCGTGGGACTACGACGCGATGCCGGAGGTGGACGTTGTGGACCAGGATCACCTCTTTGACTGTGATGTGTTCGTATTCGTGGCCTCAAAGGGAATCCCGCCGGTCGGTTCAGGTGTCAAAGATGTCCGCATGTACCAGTTCGAGAACAACTCAAAGATCATCGGACATTACGCGAAGATGGCGAGAGAAAAGAACTTTAAGGGCTTATTCTGCGCCGTCTCCGATCCGGTGGACCCGCTTGCGAAGACCGCGTTCCTTGAGAGCAACAAGAATGAGGCAGGAGAGTACGACTGGATGGGGCTTCTCCCGGAGCAGATACAGGGATTCGGCCTCGGTGTTATGAATGCGAGAGCTGCATATTATGCAAAACGTGATCCGAGGTTTAAGCAGTTTTTGACGGAAGGCCGTTCCTTCGGACCGCACGGACAGGATCTCGTTATCGCGGATTCCATCGAAAACTATAACGATGAGCTCTCAAAAGAACTGACAAACCTCACCGTCACCGCGAACCTCCACATGCGCGCCATCGGCTACAAACCGTTCGTTGCCCCGGCGTTCTCATCCGGCGCGATCTCGATCCTGATGACGCTCAGAAAGCAGTGGCACTGCGGTTCCGTGTTCCTCGGCGGCGTTTACATGGGCGTGAAGAACCGCTATACAGAACATGGCCTTGAGACGGAGGCACTGGCGCTGCCGGATGCTTTGTATGAGAGGATCGTGTTCGCGGCTGAAAATCTTGCGAAGATCGTGTAGAGGTTGTTTCTGCGGCGAAGGCTAGAATATAGAAAAATGCTGATCTGATTTGTCCCGGCAGGTTTCCCGTATGTCGGGGAGAACTGCCGGGATTTTTATATGTGCCGTGTTGAGGATGGAAAGCTGTTGTTATAAAAATATCAGTGATCATGTATATTGAGTGAAGCAGATTTATCAGGGAGAGTGATACATCATGGAGAGTGACAGATTGTTAGTTCTATATCCGCAAAAACGCGGCCCGGAGAAAGAACGGTCGCGTATGGACGAGGTTTTGAGGGTGGCACTTGACGGGATCGATGCCGAGATCGTGGAAGACATGGAAATTTTGGAGCAGGATCCCTTCAAATATCGTGGACGCAGACTCCTGTTTGCAGTTCCACTTGGGAGAAATGGCATCAACCGCGGTTACTACGAAGTTCTCGCCTGGCTGCGGGGCGGTGACCAGGTCCTCGCGGGGGCGACCGCTGGCATGATCATCGACGCGGAGAGCGAATTCTACACGAAAGCGACGGCAAGAGAGCTTGCGGTGGCGGCAAACCGCGCCGGATGTGCCTTTGTCGGCCGCCCGCTGGTGGAAGGAACCGCCTCCCTCGATAACTACCTGATCCAGGCTGCCAATATGAACACCGATCGGTTCGGCGCTTATAAAAAGAGCGCTGCGATCCTGGCACATCAAATTCTGGAAGAAACATGGCAGCCGAAAGAAGAATCACACCTTCTGGTCCTTCACGCCTCAAACCACAGGACCTCCAATACCCTGGCGATCTGGCAGAAAGTAAAGGAGCGCCTGGATGACCGGATCGGGATCCAGGAGATCAACCTGCGAAACGGCACTCTCGTGGACTGTTCGGGATGTCCATACCAGATGTGCCTGCACTTTGGTGAGCAGGGAAAATGCTTCTACGGCGGAGCCATGGTGGAAAATATCTATCCGGCGGTCAAGTGGGCTGACGCGATCCTGCTCCTCTGTCCAAACTACAACGATGCCCTGTCCGCGAATATGACGGCGTTTATCAACCGCCTGACAGCCCTGTTCCGGACCACGCGGTTCTACGACAAAGCTCTGTTCGGAATTATCGTATCCGGCTATTCCGGCAGTGACCTTCTCGCTGGGCAGCTCGTAACAGCCCTCAATATGAACAAGACCTTCTACCTCCCGGGCAATTTCTGCATGATGGAGACAGCCAACAACGCCGGTGCTGCCATGAAGCTTCCGGGTATCGAAAACAGGATCAAGGAATTTAGCGAAAAAATGACGCATATACTGATAAAAGAGACACAAAATAGCTGATACAATTTTTGAATTTCAAGCAATTGCGCGTCAAAACTTTACATCACGGAAGTGAACAACTGCAATTATGAGAAAAGCGACGAATAGCTGAAAGATTTCAGACGTTTACAAAAATTACTAATATTTGTTGCAAAAGTAACAATAGAGATGTATAATATGTTCGTAAGCTTCCTTTGCTGAAACATTGTGCAAAGGAACAGAAAAAGGAGGTAGAAAGATATGAGAAAGAGATTTTCCGTAGCAATGGCACTCGCATTATCCTGTGCAATGGTACTGACCGCTTGTTCCGGCGGCAGCAAACCGGCAGAGACCACAGCCGCAGCAGCAGCCGACACTACCGCGGCAGCAGCTGAAACAACAGCAGCCGCAGCAGCAGCCCCGAGTGGTGATGCCCAGAAGTTAACAATGGGTACTGGCGGAACCACCGGTACATATTACGCATTCGGTGGTGTAATCGCGAATGTATTAAACAGCAAAGACATCGGAGTGAACATTAACGTTCAGTCTACTGGTGCTTCCAAAGCAAATATCTACCTTGTAAACGACGGTGAAGCAGACCTCGCGATCGTACAGAACGACGTTATGGATTATGCTTACAACGGAACTGACCTCTTCGCAGAAGAAGGCGCAGCAAAAGATTTCACAACAGTTGCAGCCCTCTACGCTGAGGTTTGCCAGATCGTATCCTCCGGCGATATCAAATCTGTCGCTGACTTAAAGGGCAAGAGAGTATCCGTTGGTGACGCAGGCTCTGGTGTTGAGTTCAACGCACGTCAGATCCTCGAGGCTTATGACATCTCCTTCGATGATATCCAGGTCAACAACCTCGGATTCGGTGATTCCGCAGATGCGTTAAAAGACGGCAAGATCGATGCTTTCTTCTGTACAGCAGGCGCACCGACAACAGCGATCGTAGAGCTCGCTACAACAAATGCGATCAACCTTCTTGAGATCGATGACGAGCATGCGAAGAAGCTTGCGGATGCACATCCGTTCTACACAACATACGCAATCCCGGGCGGCTCCTATAAGGGCGTTGACGATGATGTTCAGACAGTTGCTATCAAAGCTACTCTGATCGCATCCCCGAAGCTTTCCGAAGAAACAGTTTATAACCTCACAAAGGCTATTTTCGATAACAAAGATGAGATCGCTTCCACACATGCAAAGGGCGAAGAGCTTGATCTCGAATATGCGGTTTCCGGTATTTCTGTTCCGTTCCATCCGGGTGCTGAGAAGTACTTCAAGGAAGTAGGAGCAATCAAGTAATTACCTTGAAAAACAGGAAAGTAAGATTCTTTACAGTGGCAGCAATAATCACGGCAATTATTGCTGCCACTCTTGCCTATACCTTACGAAGCGGAGACTATCTGGTCCTGAGGAACGGAGACACAAACGCAGAATATGCCCGCTTCCGGGTAAAAGAGGGGGATGAGTTTTCTGTAACGTTCATCCACTCGGTAAATAAGTATCCGTTGACGGACGTTTACGAGATCCGCGACCACAAGATCTACGTGATCCGCACGATCTACAATAATTTCGGCGCGGGCGTGCAGACAGAGATCGAGGATGGGCAGACGCTTACGTATGATGAAAACGGGGAGATGGTTGTTTCCGGGTTTGACAAGGAAATGCCGTATCTCTCATATATTGTGGGTACGGTCTCGGACCACACACTCACACTTCACGGAAAAGAAATCAGTTTGAGGGATCTCTGCGGACGAAACAGCAAAGTAGAGTTCTCCTGTGAACATAAAGGATTCTAAGCGTTAAAAGAGTTTCGGACATATCCGGCGCCTGTTTGTATAGGGGGTATACAGGGGCAGCGCCGGAAACGAAATATAAAGGAGGGATTGGTATGGCAGAGAAAGACAACATGAAAGTCAACACATCTCCGGTGGCTGATGTGGAGACCGGTACCGCCGAAGACGTCGAAGCCATCATGAAAAAGTACGACCGTGAATCGAATACCCGAATCTGGGAAGGCACCCCGAAGCAGGTCATTCGTTTCCTTCTGGCAGCGTTTTCAGTTTTAATGCTCTATATGAACCTGTTTGCAAACTGGGATGAGCGTGTAAGACGTTCCCTGTTTGTCGGTTTTGTAATTATCCTTTCATTCCTGGTATATCCGATGAAAAAGGGAAGCTCAAAAAAGAATTCCGTTCCGATCTACGATATTATCCTTATGGTACTCGGAGCCGGTGCTTACTTCTATTTCGTATTTAACTTTAAAACAATTATCGGCCACGCGACACGAATCAGCCAGACAGAGGTTATCGTTGGCGTGATCGGTATCCTGATTTTAGCAGAAACATGCCGCCGCGTTGTAGGTATTCCGATCCTCTGTGTGGCGACATTCTTTGTAGGTTACGCGTTTTATAACGGACTTGGACAGGGCAGAGCCTTTGCGGTAGTCTTAAAGTCCATCGTTTACAACCTGTTCTATACGACGAGCGGTGTCATCGGTACTCCGATCGGTGTCTGCTCCACGTATATCGCACTGTTTATCCTGTTCGGCGCTTTCCTTGAGGCGACCGGTATTTCTGAATTCTTTATCCAGCTGGCAAACTCCCTGGCAGGCGCTTCCACAGGCGGACCGGCAAAGGTAGCGGTTATCTCCTCTGCTCTCTGCGGTATGGTATCCGGAAGCTCCGTTGGTAATACAGTAACAACCGGTTCCGTAACGATCCCGTTAATGAAGAAGACCGGTTATCAGGGTGAATTCGCAGGTGCCGTTGAGGCAGCTTCCTCCACCGGTGGACAGATCATGCCGCCGATCATGGGCGCCGCCGCATTCTTAATGGCTGAGATGGTAGGCGTTCAGTACGGCGAGATCGCGATGAGAGCGATCTTCCCGGCACTCCTCTACTTCACAGGTATCTTCATTACTGTACATCTTGAGGCAAAGAGACTTGGCTTAAAGGGTATCCCGAAGGATGAGCTTCCGAAATTCGGACCGTTATTTGTCCGCCAGGGTTATCTTCTTATTCCGTTAGTTGCCCTTGTTGCAATGGTTATGATGGGCTACACGATGTCCCGTGCAGCGATCATCGCTACCGCCCTTGCAATCCTTGTCAGCATGCCGAATAAAGAAACAAGAATGAACCCGACAAGATTCATCAACGCGTTGGAGGCAGGCGGTAAGAATACACTTTCCGTAGCTGTTGCCTGCGGCGTTGCCGGAATCATCGCCGGTGTCGTAACAATGACCGGTCTTGGACAGCTCCTGATCTCCGCAATCGTCGGTGTTGCCGGTGACCGCGTGATCGTAGCCCTGTTCCTTACTATGTTAACCTGTATCGTTCTTGGTATGGGCGTTCCGACAACTGCAAACTACATCATTATGGCTACCACATGTGCACCGATCCTTGTAAACGGTATGGGAATCAACAAGATCGCTGCCAACATGTTCGTATTCTACTTCGGTATCGTAGCAGATATCACACCGCCGGTTGCTCTTGCAGCTTACGCAGGATCCGCGATCGCGAAATCCAACCCGATGAAGACCGCATTAAACGCATCCCGTCTTGCGATCGCAGCGTTCATCGTACCGTATATCTTCGCGTTTAACCCGGCAATGTTATTTATCGATACAGGCGTTCTCGGTGTTGTAACGATCATCGTAACATCCCTGATCGGTCTGTTTGGCGTTGCAGCCGGCCTTGAAGGTTACATGTTCGCGAACCTGAATGTGATCGAGAGGCTTTTATCCATCGTCGGAGGTCTCTGCCTGATCATTCCGGGAACCGTGACAGACATTGTCGGCATCGTTCTTGTCGGTATCTCCGCGGCACTGCAGATGATGAAAAAGAAGAAAGCGGCTGTGGCATAGAAGAAATGGATGAAAGTTATATCGGAGTATATTGCAAAGAAAATTTGCATATGATATAATGGCTAAGAAAGAAATAGAACATAGTTCAAATTTACACAAAATGAAACCCCTCAGAGCGGCATCTCTGAGGGGTTTCTTCTCGTTTTATGTAGTTGAGCATCTACAGGTTAGTTACCGATCCAGTTTACTGTCTAACCATTTGATGATGTAGTGACATACCACACCAGCCATGACAGCAACTATAAAAGAAAAAACATAATCCAAATTTACACCTCCTTTCTGTCACCAGATTGGAGTGGGTAACGAGACGAGTATATCATAGGCAGGAGAAAATTGATAGTTACTCCAGTATAAAACAGAGATAAAAAATAGACTTTTGTGAGGAATATTTGTGTATGAGGATATCCCTGTTTTCATTGATTTTATCTTGCAAGCGACATTAAAGTATGCTACACTTTCCGTAAAGTTTACCACTGTATCTGCGTAAAGAGAGGAAGGAAAAACGATGGAATTATTATATGGAAGTACCCGCGGCGGGGAGACTGGTGTGACAGCATCCCAGGCGGTTTTAAAAGGACTTGCAAATGATGGCGGCCTCTACGTTCCGGAGCGCATCCCGACATTGGATGTGACAATGGACGAGCTTGCCGGAATGACATATCAGGAGACAGCATACGCAGTTATGAAGCAGTTCCTGACCGATTACACGGAAGAAGAGCTGAAATACTGTATTTCCCACGCATATGACGAGAAATTCGACACAGAGGAAATCGCACCGTTAGCAAAAGCGGATGGCATGTATTTCCTGGAGCTGTTCCACGGAAAGACCATCGCCTTCAAGGATATGGCGCTCTCCATTCTGCCGTACCTTATGACGACAGCTGCAAAGAAAAACCACGCAAAAAATGAGATCGTGATCCTGACCGCTACATCCGGAGATACCGGAAAGGCAGCTATGGCTGGATTTGCCGATGTTCCGGGAACAAGGATCATCGTTTTCTACCCGAAGAACGGCGTAAGCCGCGTTCAGGAGCTCCAGATGCTGACCCAGAAAGGCGCAAACACATCCGTAGTCGGAATCGAGGGAAACTTTGATGATGCCCAGACTGGCGTAAAGAAGATCTTCGGCGACAAAGAATTCGCGAAAGAACTGGATGCTATGGGATTCCAGCTTTCCTCCGCGAACTCCATCAACATCGGCCGCCTTGTTCCGCAGGTCGTTTACTATGTATACGCATACGCGAAGCTTCTCGCAAACGGTGAGATCGAAAAAGACGAGAAGGTCAACGTCGTAGTTCCGACCGGAAACTTCGGAAATATCCTGGCAGCATACTTCGCAAAACAGATGGGCGTACCGTTCGGCAAGCTGATTTGCGCATCCAACGACAATAAGGTTCTGTACGACTTCTTCCGGACAGGCACATACGATAAGAACCGTGAGTTTATCCTGACCACATCCCCGTCCATGGACATCCTCGTTTCCAGCAACTTAGAGCGCCTGCTCTACTTAAGCTGCGGAAGAGATGCCGCAAAGACAAAAGCGATGATGGAGCAGCTTTCCACGAATGGAAAATACGAGATCACAGCGGACATGAAGGAATTCATGAAGGACTTCTGTGCAGGCTATGCGGATATGGAAGAGAATGCGAAGGAGATCCGGAAAGTATTCGACGATACCGGATATCTGATCGACACACACACAGGCGTTGCAGCAGCCGTTTACGAGCAGTATAAGGCGAAGACCGGCGATACCACAAAGACTGTGATTGCGTCCACAGCAAGCCCGTACAAGTTCTCCAGAAGTGTTATGGAAGCAGTTCTCGGAAAGAAGGAAGATGCCGATGAGTTCGCCCTGATCGACGAGATGGAACGCATTTCCGGTGTGAAGATCCCGCAGGCGATCGAGGAGATCCGCGACGCGAAGATCCTCCACAACCGCCAGTGCAAGCCGGAGGAAATGGAAGAAACTGTGAAACAAACCTTTTCAAAGTAGGGTAAATCGGTTATAATAAAATTATCATGACAACAGTACCTGTTGGGAATAGATGGCGTCTGCTCCGCATATAAATGGAAACAGACGGCAGATCCGGCGGGACAGGCTGTTCTGTCAAAATAACGATTCAAATGGAGGCCTATATGTTAGTAACAGCGAAAGAAATGCTTGAGAAAGCAAGAGACGGCAAGTACGCAGTAGGACATTTCAACATCAACAACCTTGAGTGGACAAAAGCGATCCTGCAGACAGCAGAGGAACTGAGATCCCCGGTTATCCTGGGTGTTTCAGAGGGCGCAGGAAAATACATGACAGGCTTTAAGACCGTAGTAGGTATGGTAAACGGTATGCTGGAAGAGATGAAGATCACTGTTCCGGTAGCTCTTCACTTAGACCATGGTACTTACGAGGGATGCTTAAAGTGCATCGATGCTGGATTCTCCTCCATCATGTTCGACGGTTCTCACTACCCGATCGAAGAGAACGTTGAGAAGACAAAAGAACTGATCCGTATCTGCCGGGAAAAGGGAATGTCCCTCGAGGCAGAGGTTGGAGCGATCGGCGGCGAGGAAGATGGCGTTATCGGTATGGGCGAGTGCGCAGACCCGAACGAGTGCAAGATGATCGCTGACCTCGGCGTTGATATGTTAGCAGCAGGTATCGGCAACATCCACGGAAAATATCCGGCAAACTGGAAGGGCTTAAGCTTTGAGACACTTGCAGCCGTAAAAGAAAAGGTTGGCGATATGCCGCTCGTTCTTCATGGCGGTACCGGTATTCCGGAAGATATGATCAAGAAAGCGATCTCCCTCGGCGTAGCAAAGATCAACGTTAATACCGAGTGCCAGCTCGCATTCGCAGACGCTACAAGAAAGTACATCGAAGCAGGCAAGGATCTCGAAGGAAAGGGATTCGACCCGAGAAAACTTCTTGCACCGGGTGCGGAAGCAATCAAAGCGACCGTAAAGACAAAAATGGAGTTATTCGGTTCTGTCGGAAAAGCTGACTAAGCCGTTTAGCTTGCATTATCATGCAGTTAAAAATGTTCTCCCTCGTATCAGGGAGAACATTTTTTCAAGCTAAAATTGGAATTCAGCCGAAATACCCTGGCAGACCATGATTGGAACAGGCTGAATATTTACAGGTAATTCTCATATTTTTTAAGTACGATTTCACCCCATGCCATAACGGGCAGATTATACAGAATTGAGGAGGAAAACTATGAGCGAAACTATCAATGTGGAGGCAATCTTCGGAGAGAATGTCTTTAACGACTCCGTGATGAAGGAACGCCTTCCGAAAAGCGTCTACAAGAAATTAAAGCAGACCATCGAGGATGGCAGTGAGCTGGACCCGACGATCGCGGACGTGGTTGCCCACGCGATGAAAGACTGGGCAGTCGACAACGGCGCGACCCATTATACCCACTGGTTCCAGCCACTTACAGGTGTAACTGCCGAGAAACATGACTCCTTTATCGGAAACTTCGATTCCCAGGGCAAAGTCTTAATGGATCTCTCAGGAAAAGAGCTGATCAAAGGTGAGACCGACGGTTCTTCTTTCCCGTCCGGCGGCCTGCGCGCGACCTTCGAGGCCCGCGGATATACTGCCTGGGACTGCACTTCCCCGGCGTTCTTAAAGAAAGACGCAACTGGCGTAACACTCTGTATCCCGACCGCGTTCTGCTCCTACAGAGGCGAAGCCCTCGATAAAAAGACCCCGCTTCTCCGTTCTATGCAGGCCATCGACAAAGAGGCGACAAGAATCTTCCACCTCTTCGGACACACAGAAGTAAAGCGTGTCACTCCGTCCGTAGGACCGGAGCAGGAGTATTTCCTGATCGATCGCGACAAATATTTAAAGAGAAAAGACCTGATCTACACCGGACGTACCTTATTCGGCGCGATGCCGCCGAAGGGACAGGAGATGGATGACCACTACTACGGTGTTATCCGCGAGCGGATCGGTTCCTATATGAAAGAGTTAAATGAAGAGCTCTGGAAGCTGGGCGTTACCGCAAAGACCCAGCACAACGAGGTTGCTCCGGCACAGCACGAGCTGGCAACGATCTACACAAAGGCAAACCTTGCCGTTGACCACAACCAGATCGTTATGGAGACAATGAAAAAGGTCGCAAACCGTCACGGTATGGCATGCCTGCTCCACGAGAAACCGTTCCAGGGTGTCAACGGTTCCGGTAAACATAACAACTGGTCTCTGGCTTCTGACACCGGCATCAATATGCTGGATCCGGGTGTAACACCGCATGAGAATATCCAGTTCCTTCTGGTTCTTGCCTGCATTATGAAAGCAGTTGACTGCCATGCGGACCTGCTCCGCCAGTCTGCGGCTGTTCCGGGAAATGACTTCCGCCTTGGTGCCCAGGAGGCACCGCCTGCGATCATCTCCATCTTCGTCGGTGAGCAGCTTGAGGACGTTATTGATCAGCTGATCTCCACAGGTTCCGCGACCCACTCCAAGACAGGCGGTACCTTAAAGACCGGTGTTACCACGCTTCCGGACTTCGATAAGGACGCAACTGACAGAAACCGTACATCACCGTTCGCATTTACAGGAAATAAGTTCGAGTTCCGTATGGTCGGCTCCTCCGACTCTGTTTCCTCCGCAAACGTTGTATTAAATACCATCGTCGCTGAGGCATTCAAGGAGGCGGCTGACGAGCTTGAAAAGGCAGCTGATTTCGATCTCGCTGTCCATGATATGATCAAGAAGCTTCTCGCTGATCACCGCCGCATCATCTTCAACGGCAACGGTTACAGCGAGGCATGGGTAGAAGAGGCAGAGCGCCGTGGACTCCCGAACTTAAAGTGTATGGTAGACGCGATCCCGTCCCTCGTTACCGAGAAAGCGTTCAAGCTGTTCGGTGACTTTGGTGTATACACGAAGGAAGAGCTGGTGGCAAGAGCGGAGATCGAGTATGAGTCCTACGCGAAATCCGTAAATATCGAGGCGAAGGCGATGATCAATATCGCAGGAAAACAGCTGATCCCGGCTGTTGTCCGCTACACAACCGTCCTCGCCCAGTCCTTGAGTGCCGTCAAGGCCGCATGCCCGGAAGCTGACAACAGCGTTCAGACAGAGCTTCTCATCGAGGTTTCCGACCTCCTCTCCGACATGAAGGTTGCCCGCGCGAAGCTCGAAGACCTGGTAGAAGAGTACCAGCACATCGACAGCATGGAAAAACGCGCCCACTTCTGCTACGACGAGATCATCCCGGCGATGCAGGCTCTGCGTGACCCGGCAGATCAGCTGGAAATGATCGTAGACAAAGAATACTGGCCGATTCCGAGCTATGGGGATATGATCTTTGAGGTGTAAGAAACCTTGGAGAAGGATAGATAGAAGATAATAAAAGCGCCGTCTCACTGGATTTTTACCAATGAGATGGCGCTTTTTTCGTCTTACTTCGGCCCACCCGTCTGATATTCAGTCAGATTCGATGATGAGGAGGAAGAACCTGAACTTCCCGGAGTGGTCGTACCGGAAGAACCGGAACTATAGTTATAGTTTGTATTGGAGCTTCCCGGCCCGGTCATGCTTCCGGTGTTTGTATAATAGTTGTTGCTGCCGGTTGTATTGCCGTTCGGGGCTGTAGTCGATGCAGAGCCAGAACTGGAGTTGGAAGTTCCCGGTCCGCCTGTCTGGTAATTCCCAGCCGACATACCTGTATTCGTCTGGGAAGATCCGGCAGTCGTGGCTCCGGTCGCAGTGGTCGTCGAACCGCCCGGCGCGGATCCAGCCGCAGCATTTCCGCTTCCGCTATTACCCGTAGTAATCCCATTCTGCGCATTCCCAGCCGCCGGAGTACCGGTATAATTTCCGTTTGCCACAGTTCCGCCCGTTCCCGGCGTATAAACACTTCCCGCCGAGCCGCCGTCGATCGCGGACGTCTCACTCAGGCACACACCGCTCTGGTTAAACGTATAATTCACATTATTCACAACAAATGACCCGTTCGCGATCATCTTTCCATCTGCCGGATTCAGATAATAATATTTTCCGCCGTCATTCAGCCAGCCCGTGATCATATGTCCGGCCTGATTGAAATAATACCAGCTCTTATCGATCTGCTTCCAGCCCACCGCCATCACACCGGACACGGTGTCCATATAATACTTGTTCGTTCCGTCACTCTGCCATCCGATGACCATCCGCCCGTCGGTGTGGAGATAGTAGAACTTTCCGTCAAGCTGCATCCATCCGGTCATCAGCTTTCCTTCATTATTGAAGTAATACCAGTAACCGTCAAGCTTCGTCCAGCCAGCCGCCATCGCGCCGCTGGCATCAAAGTAGTACAGCAGGCCGTCGATCGTCTGCCAACCCGTCAGCATCGTTCCATCCTGCTGGAGGAAATACCGCTTTCCATCAATATCCGCCCATCCGCGGACAAGCTTACCGTCGCTGTTAAAGTAGTAATACTTCCCGTCCATCTTCCGCCATCCGGTCACCATAGAGCCGTTGCCGCGCATATAGTAATAATCGTTTCCGATCCGCAGCCATCCGGTCACCATCGCACCGTTTAACAGGTAATAATACGTTCCATCAACCTGAATCCAGTCCTTCGCCATCGTACCGTCGGAGTTTAAGTAATACCACGCGTCCTCCGCCTTCAGCCATCCGGTCTTCATCTGTCCGGTAGTAGGGAGAAGGTAGTAATACTGGTTGTCGAGAAGCAGCCAGCCCTTAAACTGGGTTCCGTCCGCGTTCAGATAATACCAGCTCTGCCCGTCATTGATCCAGCCCGTCTGCTTTACATAATTCTTATAATAATACCATTTATCCCCGATCAGCCGCCACCGGTTCGCCGGAAGCTTGCTGCTCAGATCCTTAAAGGTAAAGTTGATATCCACATTTCCGTTGATACCATTTACCGTTCCCTGGTTCGACGCCTGCCACATTGCCGCACCCTGGTAAGTCGGCTTCGAGTCATAACGGGCAACCCACACGTCATAGTGGACCTTCGTCATGTCGATCTTATTGCTGATCCAGTAATCATTCGTGTAGACCATCGGATAATATCCAGCCGTCTCCACCTTCTTACAGAATGCGTTGATAATATCAGAGACCTGTGCAGGAGTCAGGCTGTTCATTTCCTGCGCCTCCACATCGAGAACTACCGGGTAGGAGATTGGATAGTCCTTGATAAGGTTTAGGACAAAATCAGCGTCGGATTCCGCCATCGCTGTAGTCGTCGCGTAGGAATAAAGGTAAACACCGACGCGGAGTCCCGCCGCCGCTGCCCCACGCACATTCGTATCAAAATACGGATCCACCGCATTGTTGTACCGGGTACCGATCATCGCGAACTGGATATCATCATCGGCGACCGCGGACCAGTTGATATTCTGCTGCCACTGGGAAACATCGATGCCCCGGGACAGGATACCGGTAAGCACGGAACCATCACTTCCAATATAGGAGCCGGACGCGTTCTTCTGCCAGGAAGCCGCCCATACCGGAACCGCCGGACTTACCGCGGAAAAAGCCATGACGGCACTTAAAAGAACCGCCGCCGCCCGTTTCTTTTGTCTCATGGAAATCCCCCTTTAAAAGTTGTACATTAAAATTCTTATCTTACAAGCTGACAGACCTGATGCCGGATGTAGCTGCCGGTACCAGGCAGCGCTGTACTTCCGAAACCGTCGACCAGCTATAAAAAAGATCCCGGGATAACTGTATTTCTGTCACAGCTTCATCCCGGGACTCTATGGACGTTATCTGCGTATTTTCAGTATAGCATAAAAATACACATACGTCTTGCAAAAATTCAATTGAAAATGTGGCGATTATTCGGCTTTTCCGGACCAGTTCCCTGACCTGCGTTCTTCCGAATGCCGCACCAGGAAAGCCGCAGACCGCCAGTACGGTTATCTCAGTGTCCCGCCGTCTCCGATTCCAAGAAATTCCGGCGAGGTAATAATCTTCTTATAAAACCGCTTCGCATACCGGTACATCACGATCGTATAATCGCCAAACTCCTCGCCGACACTGCTCTTATACACCGCCCACAAACACCACAAGAATCCGCCGAGGGCAATATAAGCGTAGTAAACGAACCGCTCCTCGGAAGTCGGCTCCCGGTGCAGGTAGAGCTTGATCAGTTTCTCGACCTCAAAATCATTATAATAGGAATAGATCGCGCACATGCTCACATCGATCAGCGGATCAGACATGCCGGAGTACTCCCAGTCGATCAGGCGGAGATCCCCGTCCGGCAGGAACAGGAAGTTGTCGCACACGCTGTCGATATGGGACAGGACCTTCGGCCGGTTCAGGTGGTCGAGGCGGTCAAGCAGTGTCATCATATGGGACTTTACTTCCGGATAATCCTCAAAAAGCTTCTTCTCGTATCCACGGCACAGTGCCTCATAGAAGGTGATCCGCTCCCGGATATCAAAAGAATAGTCCACATGGAGCTTCGAATCATGGAGCTTCTCCACAAGTGCCATGCACCGTGCCACATCATCCCAGTCGCGCGGATCGCTGTTGCGCGCCCCCTCATAATACTCGGAAATCTTGTAGCCGGTCTCCCCGTTCATGTATACAACATGTTCGGTGATGCCGTAATCCTGTACTGCGTCGTAGACCGCCTTTTCCTGCTTCCGGTTGATCAGAAGCTCGGTTCCCGGACCAGGAATCCGGCAGATATAGGACTTGCCGTGAACCTTAAACAGGAAAGACTTGTTCGTCATGCCGGTCTTCAGGCATTTAATGCCCGTGATCTCAGACTCCGGAACCTGCAGCACCTCAGAGATCAGCTCCATGGCGATATTATCGGAATGGTTCTGGTAGCGTTCATCGAAGAGGCGGAGCTCCTCAAGATTCTCGAACTCATATACCTGGTTGTCCGGCTGTCTGTTGATATACATCTCCGGCACCGGGAAATGGTGCTTTCCGGGAAGATGGCTGTCGACCTCGCCGTTTAAGAGGTCCGCCAGAACCTGCTCCCAGTACATCTGCTCCGTTCCGGGAGTATGATAATACTCCTCGAGGACCGGGAAGAACTTTTCCGAAAACTCCTTCGAGAAGAATACTGGTCCGTACATGACCCAGGAGTCCTCGCCGCCGACCTTTACGCCGGTGAGCAGCCCCTTTTTGCTTGTCTCAAGACACCACTCGGAAGTCTCGCCCTTCATATATACAGAAGAGTACCATGCGCCGCACTCGTAGGTGTGGTACATATTGTTGCGCATCCAGTTGTCGGAAGAGAGAAGATAAGTGTTCCTTCCGATAAAACACTCCCGGGCACGGTAGAGCGTTGTCAGCGTATTCTTATTGTGATATTCCGGGTTGTAGAGAAGCTTCACGCCGAACTTGTCGATCAGATACTCGAACTTCTCCTTCAGATATCCCACAACGATGGTGATATCCGTGACGCCCGCTTCATGCAGCTGCTTGATCTGCCGCTCGATCATACGCTCGCCGTAGACCTCAAGAAGTCCCTTCGGCGTCTCAAAGGTCAGCGGTACAAATCTGGACCCGAATCCCGCCGCGAGGATCACGGCACTGTCCATCCGGTAATTTCTTAAAAGATCCACACCGCCTTTTAATAAGGAATAAGATCCGTCCACCGGATCAAAAGAAAAAAGCTCCTGGTCCAGACCTTCCTTCACGAGATGGTTGCAGGTCCCAAGGGAGATATCCATCGCCGCCGCCAGCTCCCGCTGTGTCATCTTGTTGTTCTCATAAATATTCCTGCAGAGTAATCCCAAACGATCCATAGTCGTCCTCCGAATCAAAGATGTTTGCATCGCTTATTATTACTGTTTAATAATAAGGAAGAAACTGATAAAAATGAACATGTTCAAAACGAAAAAATAAATAGATGTATATGAACATTATAACACGTACTTCTGATAATACAAGAAGATATTTTGAACATGGAATTATCGCGTTCAAAATATCTTAAAAATTGTATTAAAATGAACACTGTGTAATGACACATCCTTGCCACAAAGCTGCCACAAAGTGTAAAAATGGGCATATTGTACTAATATCTATACAATATTGGCTAAAAATAGCATTCACGTAATAATTTCGT
>OMGF01000622.1_pt1 | contig 31305 bp, 29 predicted proteins | sample 1645861 | NCBI WGS metagenome assembly OMGF01 (sample SAMN05578586, study PRJEB25193) | human gut metagenome | biome: Human Microbiome; feature: human-associated habitat; material: feces | host: Homo sapiens | place: USA:Birmingham
TCTGCTTCTGCCAATCAGATTTAAGCTCGCTGATCTGAGCTTCATACTTCTCCGCCGTCGAGGATCTCCCCCTGGAGTACCCCCAGAACGCAGACACTATCAAAGCGCCAATGATGACGCCGGCGATGACCAAATTCTTTTTTATCATTCCTGCCCCTTCATACAGATCCGATACTCTTTTTCCCGCCGATTCACCAGCCCCGGGTGCTTCTTATTTTTGAAGTAGCACCAGCGCCTGATTTCGGTGCAGGCTCCTTTGTAGTCCTTGCGGTTCAGCTTTTTCACGAGTGCCGAGCTACAGAATTTCTTTTGGCCAATGTTGTAGGTCAGACGGAGATAAGCGTCGAGCTCCCCTTCCGAGAGCGGCACTTTGACACAGCGGCTGATCCCTGTCTTCGCCATCTCGGTATCCCGGTACAGTCTCAGGAGCGCCTGCGTCGGCTCGATAGTGTCCCCTTTCTTCACGCCGGCTGTTGTCCCCCATCCGATAGTGGGGACGTCTCCTTTCACGGGGACATAGGCGGTTGAGCTATAGCCCTCGTACCCGGCGATCCCTACCAGCGTGGCGGCGGAAACGGTCATTGCGGTGATCTGGTAGCGGCTCATAGAAACCACTCTTTAAAACAGTGAGCCAGGAATAAACAGCCAAATGACAAGGCGAAAAGGCAGCCTCCCCAACGGAATATCCGCGTCACCCACGGTAAGTCAGAATCTCTTTTCATAATCAGCCGCTTCAAAACCGGTGCTAATACCGCTATAATCTTTCATGTACAAACCTTGTGCGCACAAATTTCCTTTCCCCGGAAGAGTTCCCGCTCTTGCCGGGGATTTCTTTTTCAGTCTTTCTGCCCGTTGTCCCCCCGGATCTGTTTCTCTCTATCCCGCCGGTACCGCGCGTTCAGCAGGAACTTCACGCCATTCCATGCGCCCGGGAGCGCGTTGAAAAGCAGAAGAAGCGTGTAGATGATCGTGAGCATGATCAGGACGTCGTTCAGCGAAAACCCGCAGAACTCCGCCGCCGTCACTCCATAGGCCGGCGCGGCCTTGGCTATCGTGGGCTTCGCGAAGAATGCCGCCACCACACCGCCCCCACACCGCCCCCCTTGTTTCTTATCCATCGTGTCTTCCTTTTAAGATCCGCTTTCGAAAGTCTCTTTTCCGTTCTCGTCAAAAGTCCGCTCTTCGCCAGTCAGACCGTTCACCCACTTATCGAGCGACACGGTCTTTACGTGGAACTTTGAAATCGGGGAAAGCGCGTCCGTGATTTTCTTCTGGAGATCTGAGGAATCCGTGTCGTCCGCAATTGCCAGAATCTGTACGGAATACCGGTTATATGTCGTCATGATGTGCCCCCTAGCTTTTAGCTAAACCAAAAATCGCGGGCCTGCCAGCCCGTATCCGCCGCGTCATTCCACACTCGCTGAAGCACACGAAGGCCAACAGAAACCCCAGCGGCGTAGACGTCGCTCCCATAATGGGCATAAAGCGCTATGGCAAAAATCCGACCGGGATGCGCGTCGCATCCGCCTGAGTAAATGGTGAGAGAATCGGTTGCCGAGTTTGGCGACAGCGCTCCGCCTAGCTTCGTTGCGCTGCCCCATTTGCCCCACGGTGCCCAAAACCCTGTTTGAGTACGACTCTTCGTGTTTTTCAGATTCGCGGTGGAGCTATCCAGATACTCGATAGTCCCTTGAGAGTTTTTCCCTGTATTACCGTTCAGAGCCTGAATAGCAAGCGCCCAGTTGCAGCCTGTCCCGTACGCCGTACAGCCGACGTTCAAAAAGCCATAAACCTCACGCCGATACCACGTACCGATATAGTTTTGAGCGTCGTCCTGCGTATACTCCCTAGTTCCGATTTCTTCGTTGTAGTAGGTCGTCAGGTTGTCATAACGGCCCTGCATCGAGGCCGCGGCATAGTTCCCTCTCAGGTACCCGAGGTCAGTACCCGCGGGATTCATCAGTCCAACGGAGTACCCGAGCGGCTTAGCGCTCGAGTACCGATTCCCCAGATCCTGACCGCCTGGCGCCTGGAACCCGACTCCCCCGGTATTCCCGTTATTCACGAGAAAGATAGCGTCGAGGTCGGTACCCGCGGAATTGAAGTAACCGGATGTCATGCCGCGGCCTCCAATGCTTCAACACGCTTCCGAAGGCGATTCACTTCATCCAAAAGCGCCGCTACGACCGCGTTGTAGTCAAGCGCCAGAAAGCCCTCTTTATCTTCCGATACGGCTTCGGGGATAACCTTCTCAACCTCCTGAGCGACAAGACCGACGTGCGTCTTACCGTCGTCTTTCAGCGCATAGCGGTAAGCGGTGAGGCCTGAAAGATCAGGATGCACCGGGGTCAGTCCGGTTTTCTTCCTCGCGTCAGAGGTCGCCTGGAAGGCGGCCGCGCGCATTGTTCCAGTGCAGCTCTGATCTCCGTAGTTCGTAAGGATCTGCGCCCAGCCGCCCGAGGGGAAGGTGCCATCTACCAAAGACCACCCGCCCGCTAAAGTGCTGGTGGTTATGGGATAGCCATAAGCAAAAAAGTCGATATTTTTGTTGCTGCCGTTAACTGCAGTAAAGTGTGTCCCCTTGATAACCCCCGAAGACACCACGGCCCCCGTGACTGTCACCGTGGAAGAGAAGGTTTTAGCCCCGGTGATCGTCTGCGCCCCGTCAAGCGTCACGGCGCTACCCGCGTCCTGCTTCATGGCGATCGAGCCTGAGAGCGTTGATTCCAGCCCCGTGACATCAGACTTCAGCGCCACGGGGACAGCGCCTCCGGTTACGCCCGTCATGATGTACGGCCGCCACCCCGACTGGTAGGAGATGACAATCTGCCCGGGGAGACCGGCATAAGTACCGATCTCTTCCTCTGTCCCCTTCATCTGCGCTCTGCGCTGTGATTTCAGTGCGGACATGGCTTAGGCCTTACCGAGGAGGTTTGCCAAAATGCGCTTCGCCTCTTCCTCAGAGACTGAGAATAAGACCACTTTATCACCGCTAGTAGCGGGGGGCGTGATGATGATGGTGGTGCCCTCAAAAGTTACTTCGATGGGGGAGCCAATCGTCAGAGTAGTGCTTATGGAATAGGCGGCCAAGCCCTGCATAATAGAAGCATCAGCTTCCGATAAAGTAGCCTTCCATGTACCAGAGTCTTCGGTTAAATTGTAGTTGGTCGTACTGCCGTGGCCAGTACTCACACCGGTACAAATGGCTAGGGTTAATCCACCCGCTATAGCATAACTATCCGCTTTTTGGATGGCCTTAGTTGCCGAGACCACATAATCCTTATCAAGGGCCACCGTTGCAGCAATACCTGCTTGTTCTTCCCCGTTAATAACCAAGTTCCCAGGCCAATACCCCACAAGGTCACCCACGCGAAATTGCACATTCAGGCTATCTGGAGCAAATACCACGTCGGCTTCATCAGAGCCGCTGTAGGATTTAAGCGGGAGAGAAACGCTTGCGCCAATTTTTTGATGCTCCGTTTGCTTGAGCGTGATGGTGTGCCCCGCAGTGCTCGAAGTCGTCAGAGCAATGATAGCGTCAGCCATACCAGAGGGCTTATAGCTCGTCGTGCTTCCGTTCTTCGCCCGGATAGCGTCCGCAATAGCCTTGTAATACTTCGCGTCTGTCAGAACTTTAGTCATGTTTAGTACCCCACAGAGTCGCCGTCAGTGATCGCGGAAATCGCCGCAGTGATCGCCGCATTCGTTTCAGACTTGGTGTAGTAGTTAGAAAGATCTACGGATCCGCCAGAGCTTGCGGAGGCTACTTTGCTGTCAACTTCGGCCTTGGTGTACGCGTCCGTGATGCCGTAGCCCGCAAGCGTCGTCGCCTTCTTTGCATACTCCGCAAGCGCTGAAGAGAGCGCGTAGTTATCGAGCTCCGCCTCAATCGTCGACTTGCACGTGGCCAAAGCTTCCTTGACCTTTACTTTGAGTTCTGTAAACGTTACCGTCATAGTTACACTCCTTTGATGAATTCATCGCATGCCTCGTAAATCGAGGTCATGAACGAGTTGAAAACTTCGACTGTGGTATAGGGTCCGGGAGTTATTGATGCGGCTTTCTCTGCGCTTGCCTTGGCGGCCAGAGCCCATGTTTTGGCGGATTGTGTTTTACCGGTCGAAGAATCCGCGTCCTCGGTACCGTCAGGCGACTCTTCTGACACGGCCCAGGTTTTGGCATCCATCGCATACGTTGCCGCCTGAATCCCTGCGGTAGCGGCGATCTTGATGTTTTCCATGTTCTCAGCGCAGGCTTCGATCGCGGAGGACGCGGACGCCGCCACACCTTCGGATTCGTCCGCGATATAGCCGTAATCCATGTCGCCTGAAGTGAGCTCTCCGAGCAGGTCCGCTCCTACCGCTTTAACTCCATCGGTTGATTCACTTACTTTCTTAATAACGTCCGTTATCTTGGTGAGGCTCGAGATGTCGTCCAGGTGATCTTTAAGCCCCGTATAGGCGGCGGTAGCCGTAGACTCAGACGCTGCCGCGCTTTCAGCGGAAGCCTTCGCTTCCAATGCGTCCGCCTTGGCGGATTTCGCCGCTTCTTTGGAAACTGCCGCCCATTCTTCCGCGTGATCCGCGAGCTTGAATAGGCTTAATTTCATCTCGGTAGGCGTCGCCGGATCCGTTGGCTCAATAACGATCGCGCGGTCGATACGTTCCGAGAGCTGCTGCACAAGAGCAACCGCCCGGTCAGCCGATTGGTTCAGTACCCGAGGGTCAAAACCATCGTGCGTTGTAAGCACCATCGGCTGAATCTCTGGAATAGCGGATAGGATCGCGATTCGAGCCCCGGATGCCGGCGCTGTAGTCAAAATTACTACACCTCCTGGTGCGTTATTCTGGTCAGCGTTAAGGGAAACCGAGTAGTCCGTCGAATACCGCAATTTTTTGCTGATGTCAGAGTTTTTGCCGGTTCCTGTATAAACCGCGATATCTGAGGGCGAAAACACGCTGAAAGCGAAGGAATACTGCGTTACGGAGCCATCGCTTTCATACGTTACTTTTCGCCGAGTGCTGTCAAGCGCCATTTCGTTTCTCCAAAGATGGAGAAATCTTGCGCCCACTGCCACGCTTCAAGTATCAATATTTCGAGTACCCCAGGATGAGCACCAGCGGATTATCTGTCTTTCCGTCTTCCAGCGCGGAGGCACCCGATATCGCCCGGTTAACGGGGACCATGGGGAGCCCCGCCCACTCGCCAATGACTGAGAGCAGCGCTTTGGCTAGACCCTCATCCAACTCCCCTTGACTTATCTGCTGCACCAAGCGGAGCGCGTCAGTAACTTTGCGCATACCGCCAGGGCCCGAGTAGCCGAGAGGCGCCCCACCGCCAACGATTGTTCCGACGGTATCCGATATCTCCCGAAGCCCCACCAGAAGCCCGAGATTGAAGCCAACAGTATTTCCCGCCGCCTTTCTGAGCGTCTTGGAGAGCCATTCATCATCGTCGTCTTTGCCGCCGCTCGCCGAGGCTTTGAGCCCCTCCCGGACAAAGGTTTCCAGCACTGGCTGCAGGACCATCACCAGCATCATATTGAATGCGGCTCTCAGCGCTGAATCCGTTTTCCTTGTTACCATCCCGATGTTGTAGGCGGTGTTGAAGAACGTATAGAAAACCGTAAACAGCTTGCTCCAGGCTCCGCCGCGCTCCACGCCCGAGAGATCCATCAGCCGCCCGCTGCCCTGCGCCTCAATCACAGTGCGATCCGCCATCGCTACAGCGCGGGCGTCGGTATTCCCCTCGGAAAGCGCTCTGTTATAAGCGCCAAGCCACGTAGGAATATCTACTAGCATCTGCATGAAAATTACCGGGAGGTAGGCGACCGTCTGCAGCTTATCCTTAACGGAACCAACGTTTCCCACGGCACGTGCCTGAATCTCAGCCACTTCGCGGAATCGGGTTCTCATGCGGTCAGCCATCATTTCTGACTTCTGAAGCGTGAATTTCCGGGCTCGGCTCGGGTTGGCGATAAAAGAAGCGATGCCCCGGGCGGACCATTCGGGCCCCAGCACCGCGACTGACTGCAGCATGCCGATCGGCTGGATCAAGGCGGTCACTAAATTCAGACCAATGCCAGCCAGAGAAACATTGGATCGGAGTACGTTAGCTACCGTATCCATCGTCCGGCTCTGCTCGCGGTCATTCACCGCGATATCCCGAAGCCACTCATTGATGGCGCTCATCGCGTCCGCGCCCCAATACCGTTTGATTTCAGCCGTCAGTTTTGACTTCGGGCCGAAGATCCGGGAGGCGTCCGCAATGATTTCCCGGAAGCAGATATCGTGGATAACAGAATCTATCTCTTCGAACCCCGCACGGGCGGTAAGCGTCAACGGCTCTTTTACCGTGGCGGCTCTTGCCTTGGCGTGCGTCTGATCCGTATAGGGACGCAGACGCTGCGCCGCGGCTTCCTGAAGACTTGCGCTAGCGTCTACAGAGGACTGCACCCCATGCGCCGCTTTACGGTCATAGGCGATCGGATAATAACCGCCTTTAAGACTGATAGCCGTACCACCGACGGCAATCTCAACCGCCTGCGGTTTCGCGAGCTCAAGAGGGCGGTGTCCTACCCGGGACTCCAGAGCGCGCAGGTCTTCGCCGTACATCCCGAGCGCATCCCATACCCCCTGCGCGGCTTCGATCTCCTCCTTGGTAAGCGTCTCGCCAATAAGCGTGGTTACCTGCTCAAGCGTCCAGGGTTCCCCTGTTTTATTGAAGGAATAAAAAGCGCTGCCGTCCAGGAGCCGCTGTCGGTTCGCTTCTGTGCCAAGATTGAGGAGCATCGTGAGCACCTCAGCGCGCGACACGCTGGCGTCGATCACTTCGTGGTACACGCGCTTATGATCTTTTGTTGCGCGGTCCAGCGGCGCGTAGGCTTTGGCCAACCGCTTAGCCGCCTCTGACCGCATAGCGATCTCTTTATCCGCCGCCTTATCGAACTGGGAGACCACAAGATCAAACATCTTCCCGAAGCGACCGCCCGCGATAGCGGCAAGGAGCGAGGGGATACGCGCGTGCGCCAGTCCGATTTTACGGATGGCGTCTTTCACCTTAGCCGATCTGCCTTCACGCTCAGTATTGTCCTGCTCCACCAGACCGTGCTTTGCCGCGTTCGCCGATACCTCAGAGGCTAATGCCTCGACTGCTTTATCCAATCTCTGAAGACGGCCGTTTACACGAATCTCGTTACTCCGTTTTCCCAGCGAGGCAAGATCCTCAAGAAAGTTAATCTGCGCCTCAACCTGGTTCACAGTCCGCTGCCCCATTTCCTGCGGCGCCGTCACAAGATCTTCTGAAAGCTCGGGAACGATTTCACCCGCGTCCGCCCTGCGATGCTTCGCAAACTCGGCGTACGATTCCCCCTTCAGCTCGTTTTTGGTGTTACTCCGGGTGAAGCCCCACTCGGCCATCAGTCGACCGATCTGTGAGGCGTAAGCGCCTTCCACTCCGGACGCTTCTTTTCGACCGCCAAACCGTCGGCGAAGTTTCTCAATGCGCTTCCTGATCTCGTCGCGCTTCTTCTGCAGTTCTTCCGCTTTGACCGTCTGATAAAGCTCTTTACGCTTAAGCTCCGCGGCTTTCCGGGCGTCGCGCGGGATCCGCTCAGTAACGGTTTTCCCGGCCTCGTCCTCATGCCTTCTGGAGAAACCCGTCTGGTATTTCCGGGATTCACGGCTCAAAGCCGCCGCAGCTCTTCTCGCTTTTTCAGGAATCAGGTCAGCAAGCGTCGTGCGCCCAATCTGCGCTGTCGCGATATCCCGGAAAAGAGAAACGGAGACCCGGCGATCTTCCCCGTTTCCCTCCATCAAATTGATCTCGGTCGCGAGGAGCCGGGCGGTAGCCGGATTGAAAATCGCCTCTGCTGCCGCCTGCTTCATCCGCTTTTCGCTGGAGAATTCTCCATACTCTTCAAGCATCCGAGCTCGCGCCCGGTCTTCCGCCACGTCCTCCGGCCTCTGGACCGCCGCCATTTTCTTCACGAGTTCAGAAAGCGACGAGTACCCAAGCTCGCCCGCGAGGGCGTCCCCCGGGACGATGACCCGCCCATCCCCTTTTTTCAGGTCTTTCGGATCCGCCAGCATTTCGGCGTTTTCAAGCTTCGTGAGTTCTTCTGCCGTCAGCCCTGCAGCTTTCGCCTCTTCGCGGCTGATTTTCGGCGCGTAATTTTTCCCATCCCGCTCCTCACCCTCTGAGAGCAGCTGGAAGGTCTGATAGTCTTTCGTCTGGGTGTAGCGGTCATACTCCTCATCCGAAAGCCGGCGCCAGATCGCTTTCGCCTGCTCTGTCATATTCTTAAGGATCTTGTCTTTAAGCCCTAAGAGATAGCGCATGTCCCGCATGCCACGGGCAGTTAGATCTTCGTTCGCCGTATCAATCGACTCTTTCATCAACGCGAGATACGCCTGGTAGGCGGCTTCCTCATCGAAGTCTTCACGATGCAGCGCCTGGTAAAGATCGTAGCGAAGCCGCGCCTCGGTCTGAGCCTCTTCAGCGACAAAGAGCCGGTCGAATATCTGCCGGACGTCGTCATTCATCTGCGAACCTGGAACCGCGGTCATGAAGCCATAGATCGCTTTAAGCCAGTTCGCGAAACGACGGAAGAGCGACTGAAGCCCAGCGCTCGGAGCCCGGCCATCTTTGAGATACTGCTCAAACGTACGGGCGAAACGCTCCTCAGCCGGGCGGCGCTCTTCGAGCGTCGCGTTGGAGAAAGCTTCAAGCGACTCATACCCCAGCCACGTCACCGCTTCTTCTACCGATTCCACGAGATGCATCTGACCCGCCATCAGCTCCGGCTGCTCTTTCAGCTTCAGCGCAAGCGCTACCCGGGCGCCGAGGAACCAGTGCCCCGTCTCGTGGAGGAACGTTGAACGGTCAGCGTTAGCCCAGAGCAGGATAGCCCGTGCGCTGGGGAAATACTCGCCTTTCGAAAGCTCGTTCGGATTCTGCTCCTTGGCAGAGGCGTTTGAAGCTCTTTCTAATTCTTCCTTTATATTTTCATAACTTTGTGCTAATTTAGAGATGTGGGTTGTAGCTGAAGAGATGGCGCTATCGCGTTTTAACTCTTCCTCTGCCCAGGTGGACAGCGAGGTAGAATTTTCTACCTCGACTGCCTCCACCGAATAAATCTTGAATCCCTGCTCCCTAGCCGCATATTCCTTTACCGTAAGCTTAACGGGGTACACAGCTCCTTCATTAACCATCAGGCTTACGTATCTGTGGATGCCCAAAATATTGGGGTCGCCCGCTCTATCCGCCTTAGTCCACAAGCGCACTGACTTCGTAAACAGAGAACCAACGTTAGCCACCGCGGTAGCGTGCGCAGCGGGGCTGACCGATTTCTTTGTCGCCGAGGCGCTGGTCATCTTTCTTAGATTGGCGTTTGACACTGTGGCTGTGACCCCGTCCATTTCATTGACAAAAGGCGTGCCCACCTGAGACTTGACGACGCTTTTAGCTTCATCCAGCGTCTCTACACTTGTTGCCGGGACGAAGGTCGTTTTGCTGTAGAAGTCTTTATCCGGCGCTTTGCCTATCAAATCCTGATGCAGCTTTTCCGGATTTGTAAGCGCCGCTTTCGCCTGATCGCTCACAGCCTGAACACCGCCGTCCTTACTCCGGACGACGTCATGCCCCTCAGAGAAAATTCCACGAAGCCCGTAGCTCTCCCAGGCATCCCGCGGTGACATGCCGGCGTCAGACGCCATGTTGCCGATGAGTGTCTGAACGAGAGCGCTGTAGCTCTTCGCCTGGGAGTCCGGAACATCCGCCGCCTTCAGGCTCTCTGTCAGCTCTTGCCCGATATCAGAAATTTCGATTCTGAATTCCTGCGGCTTCATCTCGAATGCCGCTGTGGACTGATCCGCCGTCCCCTGGATAATCGCCCGCTCCGCCTCAATTGCCTCGTGGTACGACGGAAGCCCGGAGACGTGAGCGTGATCTGCCACGGCTTCGCCAATTTCTGAGCGGGCAACGTTCGTGACGAATTCCGAATACGGAATGCGGATCTCGTCTCCCGTCTGCTCGGCGCTCTGAAGCTGCGCCCGGGCGGATGGCGACACCTCAGCGAGTTTCTCCGCGAGCCCCTCCTGATGAAGAGCCTCAGCGCTGATATAAATCGCGCCTTCATCCGGCTGATCTTTTACCGCTTCATCAAGGAATTCCACAGCGCTCTGGGGATCGCGGCTGAAGATCTTCGCGGTCTTCGCTACGGCTACGAGCTTCTTCACCGCCGCCGCGGACTCCGCGGCGCGTGCGGTCTCTTCCTGCGCACCGCGGAGGGCGTGGACAGACATCGATCCAACTTCCATCGGGGCAGTTCCGAATTCCCCGGCGAACTCCGCCACAACATCGGACCAGGAAGTCACCCCGCCTTCGGAATTCACTTGCCCCAGCGCTTCGCCCGCCGCGCCCATAGCGCCTTGAAGCTGTGTCTGCAGCGCCAGTTGATTGAGCCCCGCCCGGAACGGCGTAGCGAAAGCCTTATCGTACACACGCTCCGCTGTAGGCGAGACTTTGGAAACCCAGGCGGGAGCCGCTTTCGGAAGCCTGACATACTTCGCCGCTCCGAGTGAAAGGGCATCAAGCGCCGCGACTGGCAGCGCGTGCTTCTCCGCTTTTTCACGGAGCTTCGAAAGCTCCGGATTGTTTGGATTACGGAAGAAGTTATAAATTTTCTCCGGATCACGGGCGTCGATCCCCAGATCTCCAAGACCGCTGGCAATCGTCGAATTGCGATCAAGGCCATACGAATAAAGACCACCTAAAGCCATTGGGGCCACGGGACCCGTGAGCCCGGAAACCGCAAGCCCCGCCGCCGCCGGCGCGAACTGAATCGCGGACGACGGCACGATAGCCGCGAGATTCATGAATGGGTGCCCCATGAATTTACCAACGGCTTCAGACGCCGCGCCGTGCGCCGCGTTGAATTCCTGCACGACATCAGCGTCCGGGTACATCGCGGCGAGACGATTCATTTTCGCCGCGGCTTCCGCGTAGCGCCGAAGCTCGGCCTCAGCCGTCCGGCGCTCGTACTCGGAATTCTGATCAAAAAGCCTGCGGCCAAGCGACCCCGAAGGATCCAGCTCGTCCCCGAAAATCGCCGCGTCCGATTCGCCGGCTTTAATCCGAGCCGCAGTCCGATCCAGATAATTCAGCTGTTCATTCAGCCGGTTGATCTGGCTAATATTGCCGCCAAAGGGGAGACTATTCGCAAGCTCCCATCCGCCGCGGGCGACAGAATTCCGGATCTGTTTCCCGAGATCATCATCCTCCGGCTTTCCCGGATCTCCGGATATCCAGTGCCAAAGTGACTCAAGCCACCCAGTGTTCGTCACGTCGTCCTTCACGAGATTCGCGAATTCTGGCGTTCCAAGGCGCCTCTGATACGCGGTTTGCGTCGCGTAATTCGCTGCCCAATCAATCACATCGGATTGCTTCTCCGCCTTGAGTTCGGGCGACACGCTCGCACCCTGGCTGATCGGGACCCCAGCCGCGCGGGCGTCCTGGTTAAACCGCGCCTGTTTCTCCGGATCAATATCTGAGACAAGCGCCTGCTGCAGCCCGTAACGGGCGCGGATGCTCTCCTGAGCGTCGAGGAAACCAAAATAATCAGACATACTCGTAAGCCCTAAAAATTAATCATCCCAGATAGAAGCAGGCGCGTTTTCCATCCACTCGGTGATCTCCCGCGCGGTTGGATGAGGCCTGCTGCCTGAGGCCGATTTCGACGCGGCCGCAGCTCGGATAGACTCTGGCACCTCTTTCCCGTCGATCTGGAATTTCAGATATGCCTGCAAAAGCTGAAGCGGCGTAAGTGTCCGCTTCTCGGACGCCGCCTGCTGATTCAGGAAATCCACCACGCCCTGGTCGAGCTCGACGCCTTTAAGACTTACCTGAGGCGTCATGCCCATCATGACCTCCTGAAAGGTCGACATGATCTGACCCTCGCTCGGCGGGTACGGATTCCCCATCCGGGTATGCTCAGACTGGACAAGCTGCTTCAAAACGCCCCACGCTGAAGTGCTCATCCCCTTATTCTTCATATCGTCCTTAGTCAGCGTGAAAATGCTTCTATTTTCTGAGCTGCGCCCAAACCACCCGGTGGGGACCGTAAATTGAGTCGACGAGGCCATGTCGTTAAACAGGCTCGCGATCTCGAATTGACTTTTGATCGGGGTGCCCCGTCTCTGCGCTTCACGCGATACGGCTTTCATTGCCATCGTTACGTATTGCGCCTGATCTTCCGATGAGAGACCTCCCCAGGCCTCGCCCATGTAGCTCTTAAGAGAAGATTTCACGGCGTCGAAGCTCACGTAATACTCTGGGGCTATCCGCCCCGATTGGGCTTCGCTCGAAAGCTGAGCCGACTTATCGGCCGCGGCCTGCGCTTTGTACGTCGTGGTGTAATAGGTCCAGGCGACATTCTTCCGATACGACGCCGGGATCACCGAAAGCACATTTTTCAGCTCAGTCTCCGTCAGCCCCTGGAGCGCTTCCGGGGTCGAGAGATAATAAGCCGCAAGACGAAGATCCCCGCTCCCGTCCCCCTGCTCATACTTTGTTTTGAATTCCTGAAGCGCATTCTGCGTTGCCGGCGTCATCAGCGCCGTAAGCTCGGTGGGAAGCTCTTTCCCTTGAACAATCAGATCCTGGGCTTCGCCTACGAGATTCGCCTGCCGCTGTCGGTCGTCATTAATGTCCTGAGTCTGACGCGCCATAATGGCGTCCACCAGTTTCTTACGGTACTCTGGACTCTGCTGTGCCCGTGTACTGCGCCCCATCGCCCAGGCCTCAGCCTCCGCCCGCGTAAAGTACTGAGGCGAAGACATAGCATATTGAGGCGTAAAAGGATTAATCGCGTTACCCGAAGAATCCTTTCGAACCCCACTCGCGGCCGCGTTGTAGCGTTTCTGAACTTTCTCCACGTAACTTTTCCCGTGGGGGCCCAGACCGCTTATCCAGTCGCCACCACGCGTCTTGATCAGCCCGTCCACCGTACCGGCTCCCGAGTGGTACGCCGCGGTTGCTTTGACCAGATCGCCGCCGTAGTGGGAGACGAGAGAATTGAAATACGCCTCGCCAAGCTTGAGGTTGTATTCCTTATCGTTCATCAGCCGGTCTTTATCGAGCGGTACGCCAATAGCCTTCGCCGCTTCCATCGCGGCGGGGATCGTGATCTGAGCCGCGCCGTAAGCCCAGTTGCTCTTATCCCGCGGCGTGGTACCGTCTGAATAACGACCGAGTTTCGGGCGCCCGTCTTTCTCAAACTGTTCGCCGCCGGATTCCTCCGGCACAATCGACGTTCTGAAATATTCAATGGACGACCCGGGCGTAACCCCCGCGTCCCGCGCCGCCGCGCTCCCCGGAATGGTGAGCCTGATCCGGTCAGCCGCCAGCTCGCGGCGGGCTGCATCTTTCTCGCTCTCCAGCTGCCAGCCATCCTGGACGGTTGTGACCGCCTTATAGAGCTTGGATGACGCGCCGCCTGAGAGCTTATCCTTATAGGACTCCAGAATACCGCGCGCCATGACAGCGTACGCCGGATCCTCTTTCGAAGCATCCAAAGCGCCCGACACCGCGCTCGCCACAACGGCGTCAACCGCTGACTGCTTCGCGTTGGCGAGTGTCACCGGATCCCAGCCATGGCGTACCGCGGTTTTCTCAAGCTGCGCCGCCGCCGTCTGCGCGTTAATTTCTATCGCCATCGGGTCTTCGTAATTCTGGCGCGCCGCCTGCATCTGGGCTTCAACCAGGCTCTTATCCACCTGATCGCTGTACGCGGAGAACTGGGATCGGGCGTGCGCCGTAGAAAGCGCGTACTGCCGCATGAGAAGCGGATTCACCTTACGCATTGCCCGGGTCTTCGCGCCCGGGGTCAATCCTTCGGTGATCTGATTGAAATACCCGTGGAGATCTTCCTGGTTCTGATCCGCCAGACCTCGGCCTTGCTCATCCGGTGCCAGCGCCGCTTCGCCCTTCCGCTTCAGATAAGCGTCCTGAAGCTCAAGCGCTTTCTTCTGCATCTGAACGTAGACGTCATCCGCCCGGGTATCATCCGCCTGATTCTGGTACTTCAGCGCCGCTTTCGCCATACCCTCAGCAGACGCGGAAACCAGGGTGTCTGCCTTGGGGACAAGTCCGCTGTAATCCCGATACTGGGTGGGCGCGGTACCAGCGCCAACCACCGGGCGCTCTTTCAGATCGTAAGTTGGAACTATAGCCATACCGCTCTCCTTACTTCCCGCTTAGGCCGTACCAGGTACTCGCCACCTGAGAACCGGAATTTAATAGCGTAGAAAAGGCAGCGATATTCCACAGCCCCCTCGTACTGCTCGACATCTTGCGGTCTATCGCCGCTTCAGTCTCAAAGCCGATTTTCTGCCGCCGATAGCCCCAGGCGGCCGCAAGCGCGTTACTAAGCGCTGTGTTCTTATCAACTTCTTTCTTAAGATCCGTATCTGTATACAGCTCTGCGGCCGTTCCCGAGCCATCGACCGCGATACCGTTCGCCGCTAGAGCGGTTCGCTGACTCGCCTTGACCTGAGCCGCCTGAAGCGTGATGGCGCCAGCCTCCGCCTCTCCGGCGCGGAACGCCTGCTCTACGCCCAGCTGTGACAGTCTCGCGTTGGAATCCGCAATCCGTGCCCGCTGCTTCAGGACATAACGCTGGGTTTTCCCTTTGCTCCAAACGGAATAGGTGTCGCCGATCGCTTTCCCTATCATCAGGCCGATCGCCGCGCCACCCGCCGCCCCTGCGGCTCCGCCCGCGGAGAGCCCGCCGCCCGCCTGGCTAACCTTGGATAACACACTTGCGGCCCCTGAGACGCCAGAAGAGTCGCTCTCGGGAAGCGAATAGCTATGAGTCCGCGTGGGGTAGCTGAGACCCCACGTCTGGCCATACGGAAGCTGAAAGCCCCAACTGCTGTTTGCCATAATCACAATGCCCTCATGAATAAGGGCATTGTGGGCTTAAGAAAGGCTTTCAAGTATCAGAGTTCTACATCCGCGTTAACGCCGCAGATCATGAGCGGCAGCGGATATTTCTGCGCAACATAGACCGATCCGGAGTCCGACCACCGCGGAGCAATCAGAATTTCCGCCTCTTTGCTGATGAGCGCGGGCGGCGAGCCGTAAGGTTCTGTTTTTCTCTGCTTATAGGCGTGAAGGTTATCCGCGTCCGGCCCCGCCCAAATCGCTGACGACTGGTAGACACGAAGCCGGACATTCACAATGTTTTTATCATGCCCCTGCCCGTAGCCGCCGTCCTTCGTGCCAACCGCTACCGGAAGCGTCTGGGCTTCGGCAGTTATCGGCAACCCAACCGTAATCCGTGATGCCGTGATTGGAATACTGACCGAGCCGCTTTTCACCACCTGCTCAGGCATCACCTTACCGTCCGCCAGAATGGCGACGGTCTCTCCTTCCAGATGCCCAAGCCCCGAAACCGAAGATACCGCAGAACCCGAGTAGGTCAGCCCCGAATCTACATAAAACGATTTCAGAATATCCCCATAGGGCTTTTCAGCCAGCCGCTCAATATAGCGCACAGTCTGCCCGTTGATCGTCCGACGGACTGAAGCGTAAAGCGCGTCATACGTCCCTTCCTGCACAGCGGCTACCGATTCAAACTCTCCGTGAACCGTCGCGTGCTGGTGCCACGCGCCGATCCCCTGCTCGGGCATATACGTGCACCCCAGCAGCGCCCCATTATCCAGAACCACCCAGACAATCGGGTAAGGCGCTTTCACGTGCGCCATATCTTTCACCGTCCGATTTTCAAAGAGATGCGCCGCGCGGATCGAAAGATCCCCAGTCACAAACCCCGACGCCTGCCAGTTATAGCCCAGCTCACGAATATGCCCACCGCGCGACGCCGCGTAGACGAGTGAATTATTCACAATCACCGGCTGAGCGGGTCCTGCGCCAACGTAGGACTGCGGCTTCACGCCAACGGATTTAGGGGTCAGAGCGTCCGAGTTCGCCGTGGTCACCCGGAATTCGGCAGACGGCGTAAGCAGCATAAGAGAAGTCAGCGGCACAATGTGCTCAATCCTTGACACATCAAGCGCCGCTATCCGGAACCGTATCCGATTGTCATCCTGCACCGGAATTGTGTAATGCATATCCGCTTCCGTTCCGGGGCGGGTCATCCAGACCATCTGGGGCTTCGTAAGCGTACCGGCGAAAATCCGGCGCTGCTCAAAGTAGGAAACCGCGGATGGATAGTTATTCTCTCCAAACGGTGTCTCATACCGCGGCGGCGAAATAGAAGCGTCTTCGCCGATGTTGTAATCCGTGAATGACGTATCCACCGTTTCCCCGATGTACCCATAAATACCGGAAAGCGTTTTATAAATCCTATACTTGGAAGCCCCGCGTACCGCATTCCAGGAAAGCACAATCTTGGAGGAATCCAGGTACACGTTGCCAACGACAGCGCAGGTTTTGGATGCGCTTGACTCTTTATCCCCGTCATCTGTTTCCACGATCGCCGTTACCCGATACTTGATGGTGTACATCTTTTTCTGCCCGTCAGTCGCTGTGGATGACTCGCATATGTATGCCCCTGAAAGCCCAAACGGAGCGCTGATCGGCTCTCCGAAATTAATCTCTACCAGCCGCCAATCCGTCGCCCCGTAGCGCCTCAGCTCCCGCGGCGCGTACTTCGGATGCACGAGCGTAATAACGTCTGCCGACTGCGCGTAATGGATCTCGAACAAATCATCCGCCGCGTAAGGCGTGGCTATCTCATACGGGTTACCGTCGGATGCGAGAAGCGTCGCTCCTCGTGTGTGGAACCGAGCGTACTTATCACCCAGCTCAATCACCATCGTCTGATCCACGGACCACGAGAACGGAATCAGGCGACACGGCTTATCCGCGTATTTCGCCGCTCGTACAAACCCAAACCCGGGGCGATTCTCTATCGGCCCCTGCGGAAGAACCAGAAAGTTTTTACAAAGCGCGAGCCCCGTCTGATACTTCTGATCGTCAAACCGCCCGTACATTGAGGGCGACATTTCGCCACCGGTGAACGACGGCTGAAGGATTTTTATAGCCATTTATCGCTCCGCAATCCAACGCGGGAGATGCCCACGGTTAAACCGAGTCTGCGTCGCGTCCAGCGCTTTCGCTTTTGCCAGATAGAAGAGATACTGCTTCCCCATGAAGGCTTCAAGGTTAATCCCCGTTTCCCCTCGGACGACGTCGCCCGAAAGAAACGCCGCGAGAAGCCAGGAGAGCGCGAGCACAAACGGGTAGGAAAAAGAAGTCGGAAGCGGCGCGCTGGTGATATAGCGAAGCACGGGCCCCAATTCATTCGTAAGAAGCGCGAAACCCGAATCATAGGCTGTCAGCTCGTACTCCTCGTGCTGACTCAGCATCCCCTTAAAGAAAGGGCGGGGCGAACTGACGCTTGATGGCGCCATGTCAATAATTCGGTTGAAATCCGCCGGAAGCCCGTAGGCATATAACCATGCCCCTTTCTCCACCTCCCCATCCGTAAGACGCGCAAGGCGCTTCCGCCGTGTAGCGAAAGCCCACGGATGCTCCGCGAGAATACAGCCAAGCGCTACCGGATACCACCGGGCGCAGGCCTCAGCCTGCTCAGATCCTTCAGGAGGATTCAGCGATGAAATCGACGCCTTATTCGCGCAATGCGCGAGCGCCAGATTACAGATATCAACTTCGGTAGCCACGTGTTTAACCCCGCCTAAAAAAAGTGGGGCGTGTTCCCACGCCCCAAAAGCCTCTAAGGTATAGCCTGCTGTGTATCCATTAACCTGAAACTATCAGGCGGAAGCCTCGGACACCGGAGCGCTCGTGATAGACGCCGCCTGAGGCGCCGGCGTATTCAGCTGACGACCCCAGACGAGGCCCGCGGATACCGTGCCGGCGGTCGGAGCGCCACCGAAATAAGCTCGTACGTAGCGCTTATGCTCAAACGGGAACGGCACTTGAACCATCGTTCCAGCCTTAGGTGCGGAGAGCGCCGCACCGATCGCGACGAGATCCGTAAAGGAAGCGCCATCGCCGCTCTCCTGCAGCTTGAACTGAAGCGTACCGGTCACGTCGCCCGTAACGTGGAAGTATGCGGACAGGAAGCCGCTCATACCGCCCGTCGGCGAAACCTGCTCAAAGTCAATCATATTTGTCGACTCTTTGGCCGCCGTGAGCTTCTGGTTATTCGCGAAGATAAGATCATTATCAACAATCATTTCTCTGTCTCCTCTTAGGCAATGCGGGCTTCGCCAACTTCAAGCGCATCCACGCGGCGAACCGGAATACCGTCAAACGTCGTCACCTGCTTACCCGCCACATTCTCGAACGTCAGATTAACGTTCGCCTTATCACGGATCTGCTTACGAAGGAACGAACGAATCGTACGGTTACAGTAGAAAGCCGGGCGACCCATCGCCTGATTCGGCAGCAGCTCCTCAGCGTCCGTCATGAGATCAATCAGCTTCGCACCGGCGGAGGCGTCATTCTTCAGCGTATCGATATCAATATTGGCGACGCGCACAATGTAGCGCCAGTCGCGAACCACCAAGCCCACATTCCATTCGTAGTGAGTGCGGTAGCCCTGATAGTGACCGCCGTCCGGATCATCCAGCGTCACTTCGCCAAGATCCTTAGACTGGAGACCGCCAGGAAGACCCTTCGGGTACGTGCAGAACACCGTATTCGGAGACCAGCAGATCAGCCAGATCGAGGTAAGGTTCGAGCCCGAGCCGCCAGCGTCGATCACATTCACCGCGTTCTCCGGGCGAGTCTTCGACTTGTTCGAGTTCGGGATACAGAAGCGCGGCGCAAGCCCCATGATGCGAGACGGATCCTTGGTGAGATCGCCGTAGATCAGGGCGCGCTGGAAGGCCTGATTCATCGACTCAATGTAGGCCGCGTCCTCGGAAAGGCGCCACGATTCCTTATTGCCGTTGAGATCCGCGAGCTTCTTATCCACTTCGGCGTAGGCCTCCAGCATGCCAAGAGAATCGGTCACCTGCTTCGTGCGAGACTTCGACGGCTGAACACCGTAATTCAGACGGCGCCATGCGACAGCCGGAAGACCAGCGCGAACGGTTGTTACGTTCTCCGTGATGCCGGTTGCTTCGACCATCGTCAGGTCCTGCAGCATCTCGTTTGTCTCGTTAAGCATCTCAACGATATTCGTATCAATCTTGCCATCACTCGTAAGACGCGAGGTCAGATCGGCAAGGGTCGGATTAGTATCAGACATTCACTGCTCTCCTTAGTAATTCATGTTGCTATTGGGATAAATGCGGCGCTTCGCCACCGGCGCGCCGCTGCCGGCGACTCCGGTGTCCTGCGACATTGCCGTGCCGATCCGATAAAACATTCGGATAACTTCAGGATGATTGCCAAGGCGTGTAGCCTCCAGCATTTTCTGGAGCTCAGGCGTCGAGAAATTCTTGTACGCCGATACCGCCACCGCGAGCTTCTTATCAAAGTCCGCGCCGCCAAGCTCCTTATCAGCCTTCACCTGCTCAGCCCACTCGCGGCCGTATTTCTCCGCGGACTGGTTAAGGTATCCATCCACTGTCGGGCGCAGCGCTGAAACCAGCTTCTGGGCTTTGGCCTGCGACAGCCCAAGCTCTTTCGCAACCTCGGTAAATCCGCCAAGCGACGCCGCTGGAATCGTCTTGCCGTCCCCGCCCTCAAAGTCCGCGTAGGCTTCGGGGGCGCCTTCATCCTGCGCTGCCGCTTCTTTCGGCGCCGGCTCCGGGCTCCCCGCCGGCTCAGGCGACGCCCCCGGCTCCTGAGTCTCTGCCGCCGCCGTGCTAAGGATCGACGCGGATTCCGCGGGTGGCGTAGCCGTTGCGGCTGTTTCAGCCGGCTCCGTCGCCGCGCCGCTCGTGTCAGCGGCCGTTGCGGCCGCCTGATTAAGAGTCTCTTCAGCCATTGTTTTCCTTCATCATCAAAAAATACTGCTCGGGGCAAATCGCCCCGATATCCGCCATCACCCGATAGCCCAGATTCTTCTGCCCCTCGGCAAACGCCATCTCAAGCTCAGGCTGCTTGGAGAGCGGGTTATAGGTCGTCGCGAACATCCGGGTGTCCGAGAGAAACTTCGACACCAGGCGACGCCCCCTCGGGTCGCTCATAAGCCAGCGAAAGTCTGAGGCAAATTGCTCACGCTTCAGGCTTCTCGCCTCTTTCTGTGATTCTGCGCCCATGCCTTTCTCTCAAGTATCAATAGCCCGAAAACTGCTGGGCAATCTCGTCAGGCGTCGCGGACTGGATCCCCTCGCGGCCAACCGCTGCCCTGAGGTCTTTCGCTGTGCTCGCAAGCTGCTGTGCGGCAACAAGCTGTTGCTGAGCCTGCTGCTGCTCGGCTCGCTGCTCCCGGATCACCGCAACCTGTTTCCCCGAAACGATGTAGCGGGGATCGATGCCGAGAGAGTCCGCGTAAGCGTCCACCCAATAGTCCGCGTCGAATTTATCCAACGCCTCGGGTTTCATCTGCGCGACCACCCCGAGGTTACTGATGAATCGGTCAACGCCGTTTGTGGTGATCGCCTTCTGCGACTGAGCGAGAATCGAAATGAAATCCACATTCAGCTCTTTGCCGTTCATCTCATCAGGAACCGGCGGGATGAGATCCGCCTGTACCATGCGGTCAAACACCAGAGAAATCAGCGGATCCAGCAGCTCGCTGTTTAGACGATCGAGCACCGGACCCAGCATCAGCATCTTCTCCTCATGCCGCTCCGCGACCTCAGTCGCCGTCATGCGGTCAATCCTCTGCTCAGTCAGCATGAGGAAAATGTCTTTGTAGAACGCTTCATCAATCCTCTGACGGATGTCTTGAATATCGGGCAGCAGGTATTGAAGATTCAGATTGACGTCATAAGCCGAGCGCACAATCTGCGACTGCGCCGTGCTGTCAACAAAAATAGTTCCGCCGGGAACGATGGCCGAGGCGTCATCCTTCATATCCGCCGGGAGCAGAATCGGCGGATTACTCTGATAATCAATCGCCTGAGACTTTCGAAGCTGCTCCTGCTGCAGCTGCCTTAAATCCCCAAGGGCTTCCATACCGGGGGACGTTCCGTAGATATCGCCGCCTGACACCGCCCACCGACCGACAAGGCCGGGGAAATTCCGGAAGCCGGACTCGCGCAGAAGCTTTCCCTGCTCAGCCCCTTCTTCGAAATAAACCGACCGATACGGCATATTTTTGTTATCGAGCTTCCGGAGATCCCTCTCTTCCCGCGGCTCAATCGCGTTCACTACCGTAATCCAGGCGTCCCACTGGTGCTGGTCGTATAAGCTCTTAACCCGTCCTGAGCAATTCGCGTAGCCAAATTCCCGCACCATGGCGGCGACCGTCAGACGAAATTCCCGGTAGAGAGTGTCCACCCGGCCGCGGGCATCTGTCGCGATGGCGTACTCGCCAATCGTAAGCGGCATGCCGTGGACCACGTGATCGAAATCATCCAGAAGAACGATCGCTGAGGTGCCGAAGGCCCCCAGCTCCTCATACGACGTATGCAGAGCCCGATAGATATTCGAGCGGTTGAAGATCATCTGCATCAGGCTTGTGACGTGAGACATCCAGACTTTCACGTCATACGACTCATCAAGCTCCGGATCCATCGTCGTCAGCCGGAACCAGGGGCGGGCAGGCGAAGTAAGCCCCGCCATCATGCCGCCTGAGAGTGTCCGTAGCGCCCGGGTGCCTGAGTTATCTATGATGTCCTTATGCCGCTTATCACCACGGTTGTTATCGGTAGCGAGAAAGCGGCCGGATCTCGGCGTCAGCACCTCGCTGATCTCCCGCCAGTGCGGCATCCAGGACTGCCGCTCATTTTTAAGCGCTGCCCAGCGCGCCCGGCACCGGGTCTGAAGATCGTCCGCCACACTAGCCCCCTAAGAGCGTAGAGCCCTTCCCAAGCTTCAGGCCGTTGGCGTCTACGCCCGCCGCGCCGGTGAGCATCGTGCCGCCGGTATCACCGCCCGAATTCTGCTCAAGAATGGATTCCGTGTCCGGCGCGCGCTGATTCATCCGATTCATCTCAGCGGCCTGCTGCGCCGCCGCCTTTTCCTGCGCGTCCGCCTGCATCCGCGCCGCCGCCCTCTCGGCTCGAGCCTGCTTTTTCGCCGCGTAAATCGCGCTTCCGCCTGCCGCGGCCGCCGCCGCAAGGCCCGCGAGAGCCACTTCTATACCCATCGTCCTCTCCTAAAATTTCTTCCAGAAAACAGAATCCGCATGCCTGCAGGTCTTCGAGAGCAACGCCTCAAGCCTCGAGCCGTGCGGCGCGCTGAGATACGCGCCCTCGGCCCCCAGAGACTCACCCCGACTGAAGGCCGCCCGCATAAGCTGAAGCCCCGCCGCGCCGCGCCTCGACTCCTTCGTGAGAAAGATCGAATCCACTGCCACGACCCACTTCCCGTAATGTGGATGCTCGGTCATAAAAGACATCGCCCAGCCGACCAGCACCCCGTCCTCGTAAGCGCCAACAATAAAAAGCGTGCCGGACGCTTCCGCCGCGCGGTAATAATCCTCACTGATACGAGCCCGGCCGAGCTCCGGGTTCCCGGACTCCCCCCAGTACTCATCCCTCAACGCGGGGTACGCCGGATCGTTGAACAAATCCTTAAGCTGAATGTCTCGAATTTCCATGACAGAAAGTCTCCTCCCTCACTGCCGGTTCAAGTATCCGAACGGGTCGTAGGTCCTTCGGGCTTTGGTGTAGCTCTCCGCCCGGGCGCCTTTATCGCCCTCGTACTCGTTCACCCGATAAGCAAACGTGATTGCCAGGGCATCGGCGCTGTCCGGCGAGTGCAGCCCGCGCTTCTTCATATCCGCCTTGCTTTCAAGCTTCTTACGGCCGCGGATATCAAAGGTATAAGTTGGCGACGTCAGATCTTCTTTCAGCTCGTCGTCCGCCGGAAGGCAGCCGCCATCCTTCAGCCACTCCACCATCCGCCCCCACATCTCCTCACGCTTCGCCGGGTACCGATCCGGATCATCCACGCGCTGAGAGAAATTAACGCCTCGAACCGGAAAGCCGTCATTTCGGAGCACATCTACAGGCCCGCCGCCAACGCCGCCTTCGTCCATGAAAACATGAACCTTACGGAGCCCCAGACGATTAAGCCGCCTCACCTCTTCTTTCACGTGCCCGACAACCTGGATTGTGTCGAGCCCGTTGTAGCGGACGAATCGGGTGGCGTCTTTCCCAATGCGGGTACAGATCACCGTGTCGTCATCCCCAAAGCGCGCCACGTCAACTCCAACAACTGCGCACGTCGCGCTGTTTGTCGGCGGCTCGCCTCGAGCCATCGCGGCGTCTACAAGCGCGCTGTCGCACCACTGATCCGCCGCGATCGTCGGGAACTCTCCCCGAACACGGACGCGGAAGAAATTTGAATCCTCTCCGTACTCATTCTTCCACTCCTCAATCTGCCGCTTATTCGTAATAGCGACCGTCCGGCTGTCGATCTTCCGAAGATTCCAGAAGCGGCTCTGACGGTGGAAACAATTGAAGAACCGGCCTGAGTTACGGGTCGGGTTGCCGAAGAGAAACATCATCGGCTCACCGTCCGTCAGACCGCCTTCAGCCACCTCAAAGATCGCGTCCGGGACGCCCGAGGCTTCGTCGAACACGTAGAACGGCGTCGAACTTGCCGCATGCTGGCCGGCGAAGGCTTCAGCGTTCTCCTCCTTACAGGTGATCGCGTCCACGCGCCAGCTTTCGGGCGACTCCTTCGCCCGGATCGATGTCGCCTGGGTATCGAACAGGTCGGCCACGATCGACTTCTTCATCCACTTCTGGATTTCAGCCCACGTTTTCGTCTCAAGCTGATTCGCGGTCGTCGCCGTAACAATGCCTTTGCAATTCGGGCGTGTCGCCATAACCCAACAGACAAGCCACGCTGTCAAAGCACTTTTCCCGATCCCGTGTCCTGAGGACACTGCGTATTTCAACGGCGGCACCGCATGCCGCCCATCGAAAGCATTCTTGCGGACTTCAGCGCCGATATCATCAAGAAGCTGGCACGCCCACTTATCCGGTCCATACCGGCAGCCAGGATAGCGGCTTCTCCACGGCTCCTGGAGCTCTACGAGTTTCGTGTCCGGCTGCTCGCCCCACGGGAAGGCGAAAAGGACAAAGCGCAGAGGATCCGCGAAACAGGCCGCCAGCTCACCCGCCAATGTTAAATTGGCATCCATTTACGCCTCCTGATAACTTCCGCGGTACTGGTCGACGGCTTCGGCGTCCATCACGAGGAACTGCGCGAGGCGCTCGCCTTTCGGGAAACAGAACCAGACACCGTCCGCAATCGTCATACCGGATACCATTGAGCCGCGGTAGCCCGAGTCGTAAAGGCACGAGTGGATGAGTACGCCGTTACGCATCAGCGTTGAACGCGGCACCGCGATCCCCGCTTCCTGCGGCCCCATCACCACTTGCTGCGCAAACTCAATAACGTAATAGCCGGGTCCCAGATCCCAATAAAGCTTCTCTGAATCGTCATAGATTTTCTCGGGCAGAATCTCTACCCGCTTAAGCGGCTTCTTCGTGTCGCCATCAAGCCCAAGCGTCCCCGGCTTTAAGCGATAAACACGGTCGACCCGCAGATCTACAGCGTTCGGCTGCCTCATGCCGGCGTCAAACGGATAAACCGAGGTCTTCGTACCAAGATTTACAACGTGTTTCAGCATTTTTCCTGCTCCTTTTACTCAATAAAATCATCATCCGAATCGCTCTGGGACAAAGCATCTTCCGCCAGCGAGATGCCTACGTAGGCTCTTACGCTTCGCCATGCGCCGTTAATTTGCTTTTTCACGGTTGCCCCGTAAACATCCCGTTTCATCAACCGCTGAGTCAGTGCGGTTTTCGTTTTGATCGCGTGCTCGTAGCCGTTAGCCCTCGCGAACTGAACCCAGGCATTCCAAAGGCTCGCGGTGTCGCAGGACTGGTCAGCGCCAAGGACGCAGCGCTCGCTGATAAATTCCCCCAGAACATCCATGGCGCTTCGCGTTTCCGCCATCTTGGACTTCACGACGGCCGGGTACGCGAGCCCCACACGGCGGTACTCCTTCACACCTTCGAGCATCCAATTCAGAATCCCCGGGTACTCTTTCCGCAGCTTCTCCGCCCGGCGCGTGTCTTTCTTTACCCCGGGATCTTTATCAAAATTGCGGTTGAATGGAACAACGGCAATCCGTCGGTGGATACCCTCGTCGTCCCCTGTGATCAGCGGCATGTAATTTGTCACCATGACCACCAGCCACGAGGGCTTCACGCTCTCCGGGCGGCTCTTGTAGAGACCCCGCGCCGTCACCTCGTCGCGCGACACCATGCGCTTCACAGTCGCTTCTTTAAGCCTCGCGTTCTCGTCCGTCTCCGGAAGCACGACGAACCGCTTACCAAACACCGCAAGCAGATCCGCCCGGGCGCCGCCCGCGCCCCCAGCGCCGCCTCCGGTTGTCGTGAAGGTCTCCGCTTCCACTGTACAGGCGCTCTGCCCCAGGATCTCCCGGATTGCGTTCACGATTGTGGACTTCCCGTTGCAGCCGTTGCCCGTGAAAACGAACATCACCTCTTCGACTGGTTCCCCGAGCATCGCGTACCCCGCGATCCTCTGCAGGAAAGCCGCCATCTCGGCGTCGCCGTTAAACGCTTCGCTTACGGTCTGCTCCCAAAGCGGGCATCGGGCTGATGGGTCGAAGGCAACAGAGCTCGCTTCCATCGTGTAGCGGGATACCGCGGGCGGCAGAAGGGCTCCTGTCTCAAGATCGATGTCGCCGTTCGCGACACCGAAGTACCGCGGCTTTGACTCGCGCCGCAGATCGCCTACGCTCATCCCCTCCCAGGTGCGAAGGAGTTTTACGGTTGAGCTCAGCGTGAAATAATTCTGTGACGTCTGGTAGAACTTGTAGAACCGCTTCCGCTCAGAACTGTCGGGCTCCGTCGCCTGCAGCTCTTTGTAGAGCAGATCCTGAAGCACAGGCCACATGGCGGACTCCACGAAGACCTGATCCACCACAGACCAGTGAACGCCGTTAAAACAGAACCAATTCTCGGACCCCCGGTCATAAATCAGCCCTGGGCGGTAATAATTCGCCGCACGGGCCGCTATCCCCTTCCCGTTCAGCTCAAGCGCCGCGTCGCAGTGCCGGCTGTTGAATCGGGCGATTATCGTCCGCATCGTCACGCGACGCCGCCCGGCGCCCGACCCGAACCGCTCCCAGCGATACTGAAGATCGGAGAAGCCCTTGTAATTCGCCGCCCGCGAGCTCCACTCGTCCCACAGTGCCAGCGCTTCCACTGAACCGCCGAACTCAAAGTGAAGTGCCATGCCAACCTCGAGCCAGGCGTCATAGTCCGCAGGATCCGTGTCTGCGATATAGCGCTTCGCTTCCTCTATCGTGAGCCCTACCGGGCGCTGGGTCGGCGAAAGCAGCGCGTCGATCTCGGCATCCGCCTCCGGAAGCGACAGCGCCTCTTTATAGGTCTCCGCTTTCCACCCGCGGCGCTCTGCGCATTCCACGAACTTATCTCTCACCGCTTTGAGAAACTCGCCATCGACTAGCGGGAGCGACCCCGGCGCCGTCTCTTCCAGACCAAACCCCAAGGCGCTGTCCCAGCTGTACGGCTTCCCCGTCCCGGGATGGATGGCGTAGGCTACGAACTGCTGCCCTCGCCCGAGGATCTCAAGCCTCGCCTTGCTGTCGCCTTTCCGGAAAAACGCGGTCGCCTGCTTATGAAGCCCCGCCTCCGCCCGGACCGGAATCAGAAATTTCGGCGCCCTGCCAACGCGCCGCAGCACCTCACCCCGCGGGTACAGCTGGTCCTCAGCCCACCGGGCGAGCTCGTCTGCCATCTCCTCGTCCTCGATATCAAAGTCGAGGCCGTAGACCGCGGTGTCCCCATCGCCTGCGACGCCGCAGAGGATTCCGACGCCGGCGCCCACTTCCGTAAAAGACCGGCAGGTGTCGGGCGAAAGCGGGTGTTTTTCCCAACCGTTGCCGACTGGCCGCTTTGTCCCTGGTGTGATCGCGCAGATCGGATAACCCAAAGCGGCAAGTGCCGCGCCCTGCTCCCGGATGAATGAGCCCATGTCACTCTCCCGAGAGCCGGCGGAATTTCTCATCCGCTTCTTCAATCGCCGCGGCGCGCTGCGCCGCCTGCTCAGCCAGATCCGCGTAAGCTTTGAGCAGCTTCTCCTGCGTACCAGGCGATGCCTTCTTCGTGCGGCCAGTGGCGAGGAAAGAGATAGTCAGCGCGCTCAGCCCCGCGACCGCGGCGATGCGCTTATATGTGTACCCCATTGCCGACATGCGCTGGATTAAAGTTTCTGCACTTATCATGTAATAGCCCCATATTCGCTTTGGTTTCAATTTAAGTTCAATTTAAAGCCTAATATTAAGACGATAAAGACAAAGCCTCTTTAGAGGAAAACCCTAAAGAGGCTTTTTGACGACGGAGAAGGTGAAGATAGAGAACGGGCGGCTACGGCGGGTCTATACCTCAAGCCTTAGCACAGAAAGCGTCTAATGGCTACTATTGAAATGCTCTGGCGACAGAAGCTCGCTTAGCTTCAGGGCCCCACGGCCCAAACCCCCAAAGGAATATGAAATGCTAAAAATTCTCGCTTATTGCTACATCCCCGCCGCTTTTCTTTTCTCATCGGCTAACAGTCACAGCGATATCGACCTCTTTAGCGCGCTTATGCTAAGCGCGCTATACATAGCTACCTGCGCGGTTTTCGTCACCTATATGACCGCGTTCAGCAAAATCAGCCTCAGAAAAGGAAGGGCCCCGAGCTATTTCGCGACAGTAAAAGAAAAACTTTTTCGAGCTAGAAGCACATCAATGCTCCTGTTTTTATTTGATTCAGTAGTTTTTGCCATGGCCCTCGTGGGGAAAACACGTATCTTTTATTGGAATGACTTTCGTTCTCTCGCGCATTTGGCAGACATTTCCCCGCTATTTTTTACCCTCATGAGTCTGTTCACCTTGTCTTACTTCTGCTACAGCCTTAAATCCCTTCAGGATTTGAATTTCGAAATCGACGAGTGAAGCACCGAAGAGCGGTAATAAAAAAGCTCCTTTTGCCGTAAGCAAAGCGAGCTTAGCCAAACAAAACGCTGAGTGATCCTTTGTCACTCCTCCCCGAGGGCCAACGATTCCAAAGCGTCCGCCGCGATCCGGTAGCAATCCGCCAGATACTCCGCAGCCCTTGGATTCCCCCACTCCTTATCGACCTCCTCAAGGAACGTGCCGATAGCTTCCCAGCTTGTGAGGAACGAGAGCGGATTCAATTCAGAAAATCCATCAGCCGCCCGCGGGCGGTCATCCTCAGGACAACCAGTCGTCATCGCTCTCCTCCATGGGGAGAGGCGTGATCGCGGGCGCCTGGGCGGTCTGAGGCGACTCAGGGAGCACAAGCGACGCCGCGGACGCCGGTACTGCCAGGCGGCTGACCGCACGCTCCAAAGCGCTTTGAGGCGCCGCACCAGACGCTCTGACGGGCTCCACGTCAATCACATCACTGGGTTCTGATCCTGACCGCGCGACACGGCTCTTTGCCGCCGCGATCGCGGAGGCGAACGTGACATTCACGTCTGTCGTTGAGTGCGAACCAAAACGCTTGGGGAATCGAATTTTCAGAAGCTCAAGCCCCGCCTGAACCGAAAGTTTTCTCGCGAACACCGCGTCCGCTGTTTTCTCTATCACCCGACGCTTGCCGTCGGAATCCGTAATGACCGTGGTCTCGGTCTGATAATCCGGTGTCACCGCGATTCGCGCCAGAGCGTCCAGAATAACTTCCGCCCCGTCCTCTTTCGCTTTCTGATACCGCCCCTCGTCCTTCATGAGCCAGCGGGTGACGGTGCTGTTCGGAAGCCCTACCGCTTCCGCGTACCCTGTCGTTGTGCCTCCACAGGCGAGCCAGTTGTAGGCTTCGTCCAACGCTTCGGGTGACATCGCATCCCTCGGTGCCAGCGCGGGAAGCGCTGCGGTCACTTCGCGAAGCGCTACAGAAAGAACGGCTTTGTAGCCGCCATTCCCCTTGTAAGTCCTCTGCGCTTTCGGTGGCTTCTTCCCACCCCAGGGACCCGGACCCGGCCCCATCTTGATGGGCTTCTCATCGGACGGACGAGGGGCCTTGCGCCCCTTCCTCTCTTTCGCCTCAGCGGTGTCCCGTCCTGCCCTCGTCATAAATCCTCGCCGCCGTCTGACAGCGACGGCGCCCGTTCACAAATGCCCCCAGCGTTGAGCGGGGAATCCGAAGAAGACCCGCGACCTTCTTCCGCGATACCCCGGCTTCCACCAGGGAGTGGGCTTCGTCGACCGTGGCGTCCGAATACCGGGACCGCGGATGACTCTCACCAATCCGCCTGCCGTTTTCGTTCACGCTCACCGTCATCGCTCTTCGCCCTCAAATCCCGGCTGAGCCCCAGGTGCCCCGCCCTTGTTCCACCAACCGGTATGCGGTTCCCAGACCCCAGCCTGAAACTGGTGCCGGGCCAGGTACCCACCAGCGTTTCATTGCCTGCATCTCGGTACCCGCCCGACGTAAAACTTTTCGTCCTTCGTGCCCCAGTCCTGCGCATGACCCGGGCGCTCTGCGGAAGCGACACGGCTCGCGAATCCGTTTCACTCCTGCATGCCGGCATTATGCGGCGGCGATCAGGAAATGTCAAGCTCAAGCCTTTGACTTTAAACGACTAATCGAGTTTATATCGACTTTAAAACAGGTTTATATCAGGTTTATATCAGCTGGGGACGGTTTGAAAATTGCACTCCCCATTCACGCCACCACCCCCACGCGCAACGCCCGGCGTTGGGGGCCCCGGGGGGCTCGGCGGAAAAAGCAAAACTGCTTTTTTCTCAAAACTGAATAAACGTTCATTTTTAATTCCCCCAGAAAAGCCACCGCCAGGCGCAGCCGTGAGGGTTAACCAGAACAAAAACGACGGCCCGGCGGGGTTGATGATCGAAATTTCTGACGAGTTAAATTTAAATTTTATTAGTTAAGTGATTAATTATTTTTATATTTCTCATTTGTAACGATTTTCTTATTCAACATAAGTTTCGTTATGTTGAATCGCGGCGCCTTCCAGACGCTCGGCGAAGCCTCTCAAGCCCGCCCCCGCAGAGGAAAGAGCCGCGAAGCCCGCCGGCGCTGGGCTCGAGCCGTGCCGCGGTTCACCAGAAAGGGGCTGGCCGGGGCTTCGGCGGCGGGCGCGGTGGTCTTCCACGGCTTTCGGCGCCGCCCAGGATCCTGAGCGGCAGATTTTCCGCGTTTCGGCCCTTTTACACACTTCTACACTTTTTAGCCCTTTTTCTACCTTTTTATATATAAATTTTTCCTTACGCGAAGATAGGAAAACAGCCCTAAAAGTGTAGAAAAAAAGTTTTTGCCCTTTTTTCTAAAAGTAGTGTCCCTTTTCCATTCTAAACGCGGATTTTCTGCTATTGAGAATCGTTCTCATCAGCAGATTTTTTGCGTTTCGGTCTAGACTTTTATTGAGCGAAGCGCAGATTTTCCGCGTTTCCTCTTCCTGGCACAAAAAACCGCGCCGGCCCGGTAAAAGGCGGAAAAGGAGACCACGAGCATGAGGACTATAGATATAAGGCAGAAAGAAAGAGCGGAGAGAGTAGCGGCGCTTTTAGCAAAAAGCGGCTTGAAGCAAAAAGAAGTATCAGAAAGCCTAGGCGCGGCGCGGGGAGCCGTTTCCCGTTGGTTTTCCGGCGATGGCGCTCCGACCGGCACCCGTTTAGAGGCCCTGGCCTCTTTGCTTGGCGTCTCAGCGGATTACATCCGCACCGGTAAAGATGACGGCGCCGCCCTCGCCTCCGCCTCTGATTGCTCTTCCCTCGCGGTCAGGTCTTTAAACCCTGGCGGCCGGGACGCCGCTCTAAAAGCGCTGACGGTTAGCGCGCCGATTCTCGCCCTGCTCGGTATCCCGGACGGCGCGGCAGTCCCCTATATGGTAGATAGTGACGCCATGGCGCCGGCGATCCCGGCGGACGCTATCGCCCTGGTGGATACCTCAATCGATGCCCCGGCCTCCCGGGGCGCTTTCAGTGAAGGCATATATTTGATAGAGAATGCGGAAGGCGCCCGGCGCCTGGCTCGCCTCATTTACACGCCTGCCGGCGCTGTTTTTATCTCGGATAATCCTATCTATCAGCGGGATCCCGTGCCGGTCGATAAGACGACGATCCGGGGCCGCGTTAAAGCGCTTATCCGGGTAGAGATCATCTAGCTCGCTGATTATTTTATCTTTCTTCTTTGTGAAGCCAGATCGGAAGA
>OMGF01000623.1_pt1 | contig 31237 bp, 27 predicted proteins | sample 1645861 | NCBI WGS metagenome assembly OMGF01 (sample SAMN05578586, study PRJEB25193) | human gut metagenome | biome: Human Microbiome; feature: human-associated habitat; material: feces | host: Homo sapiens | place: USA:Birmingham
CGGACATCTCCGAGAGCATGGAAGCCCAGCGCCTGTTAAGGGAGCGCAACAGCGCCCTGGTCAGGGAGAATGCGGAGTTAAACATTCTCAACAATGACATGCCCGGCGGCTATCACCGCTGCGCCAGGACAAAGGACTTTGACTTCACTTATATCAGCCGCCGTTTCCTTGAGATATCCGGTTACAGCCGGCAGCAGATAAAGGATCTGTTTGATAACAAATTTATCAACATGATACATCCCCAGGACCGCGGCAGAGTTACCGGCGAGGTAGACTGCCTGACCGGCCGGGACAGCTGCGGCATCATGGTTTACCGCATGCAAAGCCCGCGGGGCTACATCTGGATTGTGGACCAGACCAACTACCTGATCTACGAAAACAGGGAATACCTTCAGGGAGTTGTCACCGAACTTTCGGAGCTTCAAAAAATCGTGGATTCAATCCAGCCAATCAAACTGCGGTGACGCAAAAGACGGACCATCAGCCGTGTGCCGGCGGTCCGTCTTTTTCCATGCCCTCCCCCTAAACCATGGTTGGTAATGAATTTCTTTACCAATGTTGTATTCACACCCCCAGTCCGTTATAATGGTTAATGAACTTTAACGAAAGGAAGTAAGGAAATGAGACAACACCATGTAATAATTGATAGGGACAAGTGCGTCGGATGCTCCAGGTGCGCCAGCGTGTGCGTGGCCCATAATATTGTGATAAAAAATAAAAAGGCGGAGACAGTATTAGATGACTGCCTGATGTGCGGGCAATGCAGCGCGGTCTGTCCCAAAAAGGCCATTACGGTCAGCGGTTACCACACTGACCAGAAAGAGAAACAGGGGGATATCCGTCTGGATCCCCGGGAAGTGCTGGAGGTAATCCGATTCCGCAGAAGCATCCGTCGTTTTAAGCAGGAGCCTGTACCAAACGAAGTAATTGACCAGATATTAGAGGCAGGCACTCTGACCCATACGGCCAAAAACATGCAGGACGTATCCTTCACCGTGCTGGAAAAGGAAAAGAACCGCATAGAGCAGATGGCGGTCAGCATGTTCAAAAAAATAAAGCCCATAGCGGATCTGTTAAGCCCTATGGCCAGAAACATGAAAATAGACGACCACTTTTTCTTTTTCAACGCCCCTGTTGTCATCGTCATAACGGCAAAGGACAAAACAAACGGCATCCTGGCTGCCCAGAACATGGAATATATAGCAGAAGCCAATGGACTGGGCGTGTTATACAGCGGATTTTTCACAATGGCCGCCAACGCCTCGCATAAAATCAGGAAAGCAATCAAAGTGCCCAAAGGAAAGCGCGCGGCAATGACGCTGGTGCTGGGGTATCCGGACATAAAGTTCCTCCGTTCCCCACAGCGCAAAAAAGCGGAAGCCACATACATGTAATCACCTGCATGTGACACCCATACACAATCACAGGGAGACAAAATGGAAAGAGAATGTGAAAAGAGACTGAAAAAAATCGTAGAAGGATTTCAGGAATGCCGCAATGCCTTTACAGCTATTGGGGATGAGACAAGGCAGCTCATACTGCTGGTGCTGTTAGAAAGCGATTTATCGGGAATCCGTGTAGGTGAAATTGCCCAAAAGGCTCACCTCACAAGACCTTCCGTATCCCATCACCTGCAAATACTTAAGGAGTCCGGCATTGTTGCCATGCGCAGGGAGGGAACAAAGAACTATTACTATTTAAGTGCGGACGAAACCCAATGGAAAGAGATAGCCGGTTTAACCGGCCTTATCTACAAGAGCATACAGCATATCAGCTCACAGCCATAAAAAGCAGAAGGAGACAATTGCCATGATTCTATATTTTTCAGGAACAGGAAACAGTGAATACGCTGCCAGGAGAATCAGCACAGAGACAAAGGACAAACTCATGAATCTGGGAGAGAGAATACGCAGCCGCGACTTTTCGGGCATACATTCAGACACCCCCTGGGTGGTAGCCGCTCCCACCTATGCGTGGAGAATCCCCCGCGTCCTGGAGGAATGGCTGAAAAACACAGAATTAAGGGGAAACAAAAACATTTACTTTGTAATGACCTGCGGCGGAAACATCGGAAACGCAGGCAGATACCTGAAAAAGCTGGCCCGGTCAAAAGGTCTGGACTACAGGGGCTGCGCCCAGATTGTCATGCCAGAAAACTACATTGCCATGTTCACAACCCCCACCCGGGAAGAAGCAGCCGGGATAATCCTTAAGTCCCACAGCGCAATAGACAAAGCCGCCCTCAAAATCAAGCAAAACGAGCCATTCCCCCAGCTTCCCATAACACGAAAAGACAAAATCAACAGCAGCATAGTAAACATCCTCTTTTACCCAATGTTCGTCCACGCCAAAAAGTTCCAGGCAACCAATGCCTGCACATCCTGCGGCAAATGCGCCGTCATCTGCCCCCTAAACAACATCCATCTGAAAAACGGAACCCCGGTCTGGGGAAAAAACTGCACCCACTGCATGGCCTGCATCAACCGCTGTCCAACCCAAGCCATCGAATACGGAAAACACACCCAAACCCTCCCCCGCTACACCTGCCCCAAAAGCATATAATAAAAAAATAAACCAAGCCCTATGTAACTCCCACCCACAAGCGTGGAAGCGCCAGCGGACATGAGAAAGAATAAGCTGGAAAAGGTGTGGGGGACGGGCGGGGAGTTTTGGAGAATTTTACCGAGGGATTACAGCCCCCTCTCCTGGATTAGAGACTGTTCCCGAGGGAACCATGAGCCAAAGCTCCCCGCCCGTCCCCCACGCCTTTTCCCGACCCACATCCCCCGACCCACATCCCCCGTCCGCGTCCCATTTCCACCTTACAAATCCAACTTCAAATCCCCATCCTTTATCCACCCCATCCTGCGCAGTACCTCCCCAAACACAAAGGTCAGCACAGCAGGAAGCAGGAAGCACACCAGAAGGATGCCCACCCACATACTGGTTCCGCCGCCCATGGCCGTATATACGCCGATGGGGCCTACCAGCCCGCAGGTACCCATGCCGGACCCGGCGGGAATGTTTTCCAGGCGGAAGACCATGGTGGCTATGGGGCCGGTAATCATGGATGCCAGTGTGGGAGGTATCCAGATACGGGGATTGAGTACAATATTGCCCATCTGCAGCATACTGGTGCCCAGGCCCTGGGCCATCAGTCCGCCGATTTTATTTTCGCGGTAGCTCATAACGGCAAATCCAATCATCTGGGCGCAGCAGCCGGCTGTGGCAGCGCCTCCGGCCAGTCCGTCCAGGGACAGGGCAATGCAGATAGCAGCGCTGCTGATGGGAAGGGTCAGGGCAATGCCGATAAGGGCTGACACCAGGATCCCCATGATGAAGGGCTGCATTTCCGTGGCTGTCTTTACCAGATTTCCGAACCAGTTCATGAACCCGGCCACGCCTGGTCCCACGAACTGGGCCACCAGCACACCGGAGATAATGGTGATGCCGGGCGTTACGATGATATCAAGGCGTGTTTCCTTGGATACAATCTTGCCCAGTTCAGCCGCCACAATGGTGGCGACCAGGGCGCCCACAGGACCTCCCAGGGCATTGCCCGCGATGCCCACCGTGGCAGCGGAAAACAGAACAAGCTGAGGCGCCTTTAAGGCGTGGGCAATGGCAATGCCCAGGGCTGCGCCGGTAGCGCTTTTGGCATAGTCGGCAATGACATTGAAAATTTCAATCTGGAACTGCTGGCCCAGGGTACCGAAGATGGTGCCGATGAGAAGGGAAGCAAACAGGCCGAAGGCCATGGCTCCCAGGGCGTCAATCAGATAGGTCTGCACCGTGATGTTTACATTTTTCCGTTTCAGGAATTCTTTCACACTTGATTTTGCCATACTCATATTCTCCCTTTATGGGGCTGAGGAATGTATCGGAATTTATACGCTCCGGAGCCTTTATTTTGTTAGGGATTTTATCACATATTTATAAAAATGCAAGGTTTTTGACTAAAATCGCATTTTTTTGTTAAAATATTAACAGATTGCAAAATAATACTGTGTGGGATATAATGGTATGAACAGGGGATATTAACCTGGAAATGAGGTGGACGTTATCGAATTCCAGATTTTATATACACTGCAGGAACTTCGCACGCCTTTGGTAGACGGGCTTATGGTGTTCATTACCTCTCTGGGCGACCACGGATGGTTCTGGATCCTTATGGGTGTCCTGCTTTTTTCATTTCCCAGGACCAGGATATTAGGCGGATGTATGCTTATATCCATAGCAGCCGGATTTCTCCTGGGCAATGTAATGCTTAAAAATATAGCGGCCAGGCAGCGCCCCTGCTGGCTGGATCCTTCCGTGGAACTGCTGGTCCCTGTCCCAAAGGATTTCTCCTTTCCTTCGGGGCATTCCCTGGTGAGCTTTGAGGGAGCGGTCTGCATCTTCCTTTTTAACAGGAAATGGGGGATTCCGGCCCTGATGCTGGCGGTGCTTACCGCGTTTTCCAGGCTGTATCTCTTTGTACATTTTCCAACGGATGTGCTGGCGGGAATCGTCATGGGAACCGTAATCGCGTGGTCCGTTGTGAGGACAGCGAAAAGGCAAATGGAAAAAACGGACCGGATGTCAGGGAAACCATGACATGGCGGCAGGCCGGACAACGGATATGGCTATAGAATGACAGAATGAAAGACAGGTGGAAGTTATGTTGGAACGCGCTCCGGGAATTTTTGAAGTGGAGCTTCACAGCAATCAGAAAAGCATTGATGAGATTAAGATATTCCTTATTCCGGGAAAGGATGGGGAGAGAAGCCTGATGGTGGACGCGGGCTTTCGCAGCAGGACGTGTCTGCACGTCATGGAAGAGGCGCTGGGAAAACTGGGAATCACCTATGACAGGCTGGATATATTTCTGACCCACAAACATCATGACCACTGCGGTCTGGCCAGCGAGTATGCGGCCAGAGGCGCGAGGCTGTTCATGAATCCCCAGGAAGACAGGCATTGCTATGATTGTCTGTACTATAACCACAGCCATGGCTCCACGGAGGACCAGCCCCAGGTGCTGCAAAGCGTCGGGGTGACAGAGGATGGGACGCCGGAGATATGGAACATGTTTATGGAAGTAAACCAAAGGATCCGGGAGAACAGGGGATGGGAATTCGAGATTCCGGGATATCCCTATACGCCGGTCAGTGAGGGACGGATTCTGAGCTATGGGGATTATGACCTGGAGACAGTGGGGCTTAAGGGACATACCTACGGGCAGATGGGGCTGTACGACCGGAACCATAAGATACTTTTTTGCGCGGACCAGGTCATTGACGGCATTGTGCCCATTGTGGGCACCACCTATCCGGACGAGCATCTGCTTAAGGGGTATTTTGACTCTCTGGAAAAGCTGAAGCACCAGTATGGGGACTGCCTGATTCTTCCGGCTCACAAGGAACCTATCCGGGATGTGAAGCGGGTGGTGGACCGGATTGTCTTTGCCTATCTGGATAAGACGGATTTGATCAAGCATATCCTGGACCACGGCCACCACAGGATGACCACCAAGGAGGTGGCGTGTCTGGCTTACGGTATAGACCATGTGCCCAGGGACCAGTCTGAGTTCATCAAGCTTAAGATGGTCATAAGCAAGACCTTTTCCTGTCTGGAATACCTGTATGATGAGGATTTTGCCATCCGTACCCTGGAGAACGGTACCTATTACTGGGAAGCGCCGTAATAAGCCGCGGAGGAAGATGTCAAAAAAGTGCTTGCATATCTTCATATATAGTGTATAGTAGAAGGTACAATAAAAACAGAAGCAGAGTAGGTATATGTGCGTTAAGTGCCGGCTGGACAGGGAGTTGTCAGCTGGACGAAAGAGGATTCCCAAAGGGAAACTGTCTGCGGTACATATGCCGCATCCCGCTGCAACAGAGATAGATGGAGCGGCCTGTTTTATGTGCAGCCGGTTTACGCCGGCCAAAAGCGTGTGTGAAAATCAATGATACAGCACGTTCTCGCACAGGGAAGCCATGTCCGGGCATAGTGGTGCACCGGATGGGTTTTCGGGGCCGTTTTTTGTATGCCAGGAAGAAAGGTTCCTGCACCTGCCATTGTATATCTCCGTTTGTAGTCCGTGAAATCTGCAAAGGAGGTAATGAATCATGAAGAAATTAGCAGAACTGTTCGGCAGCTCGTCCCGGGAGCTTAAGAGTGTCAGGACCATCACTGTGTGCGCCATGCTGGCGGCAGCGGCAATCATCCTGGTAAATTTCCGCATCGAACTGACGAACACCCAGAGAATCGGTTTTTCCGGCATACCCAACCAATTAGTGGCCTATCTGTTTGGCCCCGCAGTCAGCTGTCTGTTTGCGGGGGCGCTGGACATCATCAAGTATCTCATCAAGCCGGTGGGGGCCTTTTTTCCCGGCCTGACCCTGGTGACCATGCTGGCTGGCCTGATTTACGGGTTTTTCTTTTATAAGAAACCATTAAAGCTGACCAGGGTGCTGGCGGCCCATTTTCTGGTCTGCCTGGTGTGCAATGTGATTCTCAATACCCTGTGTCTCAGCATCCTGTACGGGCAGGCATTCATGATACTCCTGCCTCCCAGGGTCATACAGAACATAGTGAAATGGCCCATTGATTCCTTTATTTTTTTCAATGTGGCCAAGATGCTGGAGATGTCCGGCGTGTTCCGGGTGGTCAGAGGAAGCAGGGCAGCTGTACAGCGGTAGCGGGAAGATTAAAAGTTATTTATTTAACGGGTGAAGCATTTAACGAGAGCAGAGAGGGACAGACACTGGTTGTCCCTCTCTGTTTACAGCAAAATGCCCTCGGGATTCAGGTATGAACCTGTCCCGGGGGCATTTTGCTGTCAGGTGGTCCGGGCAGGTCAGAACAGCCCCTGAGAATTGCCGGTTTGCCCTGTTAATTTTGCGACGGGCTGTTTCGCAAAAAGTACACCGGCTCTGTTGATTCCCCTGTATGGCTGTGCTATGATTGGGGCTGCAAAAATGAGATGAGAGCAGTTTAAAGGAGGAATCATGCCATGGCAGTTCATGTAATCGACGAAGCCAACCGTTGTCTTCAGTGTAAGAAACCCATGTGTCAGCAGGGATGCCCAATCCACACCCCCATACCAGCCATGATTAAGGCCCTGAAAGAGGGGGGACTGGAGGAGGCAGGGGCCATGCTGTTTTCCAACAACCCCATGTCACTGGTGTGTTCCCTTGTATGCAATCATGAGCGGCAATGCGAGGGCCACTGTGTCCTGGGAAGGAAGGGGCAGCCGGTTCATGTGAGCAGCATAGAGAATTATATATCGGACACATGCCTGGAGCGTATTGACGTCCAGTGCCAGCCAAAGAACGGGAAAAAGGTGGCTGTTATCGGGGCAGGGCCTGCGGGTATCACAATCGCCATCCTTCTGACAAAGAAGGGGTACAGTGTAACCATCTTTGACTCCAGGGACAAGATTGGCGGCGTACTTCAGTACGGCATACCGGAATTCCGTCTGCCCAAGGCGATACTGGAGCGCTATAAGAAAAAGCTTCTGTCCATGGGAATCAGAATTCGTCCCAATACCACCATAGGAGGGGCCCTGGAAATCAAGGACCTGTTCCGGGACGGATATGAGAGCATCTTTATCGGCACCGGCGTATGGCGTCCCAAGAAGCTGGGAATCAAGGGAGAATCCCTGGGAAATGTGCATTTTGCCATTGATTACCTGGCTAATCCGGATGCCTACGACTTAGGGGACAGGGTGGCTGTCATCGGAGTGGGCAATTCCGCCATGGATGTGGCCAGGACCGTCATCCGAAAAGGTTCCCACCATGTGACCCTCTACGCCAGGGGAAGCCATTCGGACGCCAGCCTTCATGAGACGCAGTATGCCATGCTGGACGGAGCTAAATTTGAGTTCAGCAGGAATATTGTGGAAATCAATGACAACGGGCCTGTATTTCAGCAGATACTGTATGATGAGGAAGGCAATGTGACGGGGTATTCCGGGGAAAAAGAGCAGGTTTACGCTGACTCTGTTATTATTTCCATCAGCCAGGGGCCAAAGAGCAAGCTGGTCAATACCACAGAGGGGCTGAAGGCCACCAGAAACGGCCTTCTGCAGACGGACGAACAGGGGGAGACAACAGTGGAGGGAATCTTTGCCTCCGGCGATGTGGTTCTGGGAGCCAAGACCGTGGTGGAGGCAGTGGCCTATTCCAAGACCGTGGCGGATGCCATGGATGCCTATATGAAGGAAAAAGCCGGTAAAGAAAAAAATCAAAAAGACGGGAAAGGACTGGCAGGCCGGGAATAACCGTGGTAAAATAGGACTTGAAAACGTTTGCAAAGGAGAAGGGTCCATGAAACTGAATACAGGCATGAGATGCCATGATTTATGTCCGAAGATGGAAATGGAGAAACTGTTTGCCCAGGTAAGGGAACATGATATCCGTCAAATCCAGCTGGCATTCGGAAAGTCCATCAGCGATTATGATTTTACCGCAGGCCATTACAGCTCCGGTTTTGCCCGGACCATTGCCCGGGAGCTGGAGAAGAACCAAATCCATGTGGCTGTGCTGGGCTGCTATATCAATCCTGTCAATCCCATTGAATCCAGACGCCAGGCGGAGGTGGCGCGTTTCATCGAACATATGAAATATGCCAGAATCATAGGGGCTGATATGGTGGGAACCGAGACAGGACGCCTGGATCCGGATTTCAGGGTCACAGAGGAATCCTATACAGAGGACGCCTACCAGCTGCTTTTAAGGAGCATGAGGGAGATCGTGGCTGCGGCTGAGAAGCTGGGAGTTATCGTAGGTGTGGAGGGCGTATTTAACCACACGCTGTACAGCCCTGCCCGGATGAAGCGGTTCCTGGAGGACATTGATTCCCCCAATGTGGAGGTGATACTGGACGCCGTGAACCTGATCCACCCCGAACAGGCGGAGCCGGAGGCACAGAAAGAGGTTATTGACAGGGCTTTTGCATATTACGGCGACCGCATAGGCGCCCTTCATGTGAAGGATTTTGTCTTTGACGGCCAGGAACAGCTGTTCCGCCATGTGGGTGACGGTCTTTTCCGGTATGAACCCCTTATGAAGCATGTAAAGGAGAGAAAGCCCCATATTGCCATGCTGTTGGAGAATTCCAGCAGGGAGCGGTATCATGAAGATGTGAAGTTCTTACAGACGATTTACGATCAGGTGTAGATATGGAACACCCCAAAGCTGATAAAAAGGCTTTGGGGTGTCTTTTGATATAGGATATCCGGCTCTGTCCGTCAGATGCGGATACAATCAGGCATTGGCTCCCAGCTCCCGTTTCATTTTCCGGAAGGAAAGAAGGAACAGTGTTACCGTGGTGCACACGGCTATGGTATCGGCAATGGGTTCCGCCACGAATACCGCAAACACTTTGTTTTCAAAGAGGTTAGGCAGAACGTAAATCAGCGGTATCAGCAGGATGACCTTCCGCAGCAGGGCCAGGAACAGGGAGGTTTTGCTGTCTCCGATGGCGATAAAGGTCTGCTGGCATGCCAGCTGGGCTCCAAAGAGCAGGGACGCGGCCATATAGATGCGGATGGACCACTCGCTGAAGGCTGTCAGGACTGCATCCTGGGTAAAGATGCGGATATACACCATGGGCGCAAACATGGCCACAGCCCAAAGTACGGTTGAGTAGGTCATACATGAGGTCAGAAGCAGCCGGAAGGTCCTGCTTACGCGGTCCAGCTTTTTGGCGCCGTAGTTAAAGCTGATAATGGGCTGGGCGCCCTGGGTCAGTCCCTGAAGGGGCAGGAGGGAGAACTGCATCACGCTTCCCATGATGGTCATGGCCCCTACTGCCACATCTCCCCCGTATTTTAAGAGGGAGGTATTAAAGCAGATATTCAGGATGCTTTCCGTGAACTGCATGACAAAAGGGGCTGCGCCCAGCGCAATGGCCGGCATGAGAATTTCCCTTTTGGGCCGCATGAAGCAGGTGCGTATTTTAAGGTAGCTCTTATTCGATATCAGGAACAGGACAACCCAGGCAGCGGAGATTCCCTGGGATATGATGGTGGCCAGGGCAGCGCCCCGAACGCCCATGTGAAACACAAACATGAGAATGGGGTCCAGGATGATGTTGCATATGGCCCCGATGAGCACGGTGTACATACCTGTCTTGGCATATCCCTGGGCATTGATAAAGGCGTTGAGTCCAAGGGCCAGCTGTACAAAAATGGTTCCCAGGGAATAAATCTGCATGTAAGCCCACCCGTACTCTATGGTATTGCCGCTGGCTCCGAACATCAGCAGGATGCGGCGGCCGAAGATAAGGAAGAAGGCAGTCAGCACAACGGCCACGGTTATAAGGGCAGTGGTACAGTTGCCCAGGATGTTTTCTGCTTCGTCCTTCCTGCCCTTGCCCAGCATGATAGATGCCCTGGGAGCGCCGCCCATGCTTACCAGGGCGGCAAAGGCGGAAATCGCCATGATAACCGGGAAGGTGACGCCTACCCCTGTAAGCGCGTTGGCGCCTTCGCCGGGCAGGTGGCCGATATACATACGGTCCACCATATTATACAGAACGTTGATGATTTGGGCTGTAATGGCCGGCAGGGCCAACTGAAAAAGAAGCTTCCCCACGCTGCCCGTGCCCAGGTCCACCTCTTTTGCTTCTTTGTTTTTCTCCATATAAATCACAATCCTTTCGTATTTCAAAAATAACCATTTAAATACTATATCTCGAAACCAAGGGAAAGTCAACCAGAGGGCCGGCTGGCAAAAAGCCGAAAAAACAGGCCCTGGCGGACAAAATTTACGCTCTAAGGATACCGGCACAAACCGGCATGGCGCGTCCTTTTTGTACAGAGACGGTCAGGGAAGGACAGAACGGGTTTTGCTGTATCTGTACAAACTAAACAAAAAAACGGTATTATATCGAAAAAAACAGTGGTGTTTTATGTCTTTATGCATAAAAATGTAATTTTATATTGACAGGAATGTCAGATAATATTATAATTCAAATAACAATACAAGTTGTAATAACAATATGTAATAATAAATTGCCAGGAGGTAACAGTATGAGAGACAAAATTGCCGGAGCCCTTTACGGGATGGCCCTGGGCGATGCCATGGGGATGCCTGCCGAGTTGTGGGGAAGAAAGAGAGTAAAGGCCTTTTTTGGACGGATTGAGGGATTCTTGGACGGACCGGCTGAGAATGATGTGGCGTTCAACTATAAGAAGGGCCAGTTCACCGATGATACGGGCCAGGCCCTTGTCCTGCTGGACTCCATTGAGTCCACTGATTATGAACCGGACACCAGAGACATTGCCCTGAGGATGCTGGCCTGGGCTGAGAAGGAAAATGCCTTTGAAAACAATATTCTGGGTCCCACCTCCAAGGTGGCCCTGGCAAATTTCAGGGATAACATCCAGGATTCCAGGATTACGGATAAGGCGCTGTCCAACGGAAGCGCTATGAGGATAGCACCCATCGGCTGCCTGTTCCGGCCGGAACAAAAGGAGGACATTGCCAGATATGTCTACCTGGTGTCAAGAGCCACACACACCAGTGATGTGACCATAGCCGGGGCTGCCATGATTGCCGAGGCTGTGAGTTCGGCTATTGTGAAGGATGACTTTGAGAAAGTAATGGAGGATGTGTTTGGGATTGAGGAGATTGGTTACGGCATGGGCTGCGAGACCTTCAGTCCAAGGCTGGGAGAGCGCTTGCGGATTGGCCTGGACATCGCCAGATCCTATAAGGGGGATGATGAGGGATTTATCCATAAGCTCTACGATGTGGTGGGCACAGGGGTAGGTATTATTGAGTCTGTCCCTGCCGCCCTCTCCGTGGCATACTATGCCCAGGATCCAAACCTGTCCTGCCTGCTCTGTGCCAACATGGCAGGTGACACAGACACCATCGGAGCCATGGCCACTGCTGTCTGCGGGGCATTTACAGGGATGGGAAGGATAAAACAGGAATACATCCGGACCCTGAGGCAGCAGAATGATGCGGACTTTGACCATTACATCCGTATACTGGAAAAGGGAAGGGAGAGATTTGCATGAAAACCCTTGTAATAGGTGCGGCCATCATTGATATTATCATGAAAATAAAGCGTCTGCCTAAAAGCGGAGAGGATATCCTGTGCAGCGAAACCGTGTCCGCGGTGGGAGGATGTGCTTACAACGTGGCAGGTACGCTGCGGGGCTTTGGCGTGGACCACGACCTTTTCGTGCCTGTGGGAAGGGGCATGTACGGGGATATGATCGCAGGCGATTTGGAAAAGCTGGGATACCAAATCCTTATCAGGGAAGAGGAGTCGGACAACGGTTACTGCCTGTGCCTGGTGGAGGAGGATGGAGAGCGCACATTTATCACGGTCAAGGGCGCGGAAGGGCGCTTCAGGCCCTCCTGGTTTGAACAGCTGTCCCAGGATGCCTACGACAGCATCTATGTGGCCGGATACCAGGTGTGCGGTGCCAGCGGCAGGGTCATTTCCGATTGGATGGCGGGCGCGAAGGACAGGATGAAGGAAAAACGCGTTTTCTTTGCTCCGGGACCGGTCATAACCGACATTGACCAGGCTGTGATGGAGCGCATCCTTTCAGTGGGTCCCATTCTCCATCTCAATGAAAAGGAAGCCTTTGATTACGCAAAGCAGCCGTCTGTGGAGGACTGCCTGAGGTACCTGTACGGCCTGAATCATAACCTTGTGGTGGTCACCATGGGAGCTTCCGGCACCATGTATTATGACGGCAGCGTGATGAGGCAGGTCCCTGCTTATAAAACACAGGTAAAGGATACCATAGGGGCAGGCGACAGCCATGTGGCTGCCATGATTGCCGGGTATTCCAAAGGGCTGGATACGGAACAATGCGTGAGGCTTGCCAACCGGGTGGCCTCGGCAATCGTTAGCATCCAGGGGCCGGTGATGACCGGGGAAATGTTTGAACAGCAGGATTTTGCGCCGTATATCCTGAACGGGTGCAGTAAACATACGAATGTGGAGGGGTAGTTTAAATGAATAAGATAAAAGAGTTCTTTCGTGATTGGAGTATATTTGAGAAGGTCTGGCTGATTTTTGTGTGTTCCCTGATGACTGTCATATGGTTTATCAACGGGGATACGCCGTTCATGCTTGTCTTAAGCCTTACAGGCAGCCTGAACCTGGTGCTGGGAGCAAAGGGCAAGGTGGCAGGACTTTATTTTGCCATCATCAACAGCGCCATGTACGCGTACCAGTGTCTGGGAATCCCGCTGTACGGCGAGGTCATGTACAATGTGCTCTACAGCATTCCGGTCAGCGCCACGGCCATCTATCTGTGGAAGAAGAACGCAACCAGCGACGGCGAGGTCAGATTCCGTACCATGACGCTTAAGCTTGTGGCAGGGGTAGCCATAGCCACAGCCGTGGGAGTATGGGGATATTCAGAATTGTTAAAATACATGGGCGGTTCCTTTGCATTCATGGATTCACTGACCACAGTGGTCTCCGTTATAGCCAGTATGCTCTATCTGCTGCGTTATTCCGAGCAGTGGCTTATGTGGGTTATTGTAAATGCCCTGTCCATTATCATGTGGATTATGGTGTTTGTATCAGGGGACACCACGGCCCTGCTTATCATTGTAATGAAAACAGTGAATCTGCTGAATTCCCTCTACGGATACATGAACTGGAGAAAAATATCGCAGAAAACAGCGGAATGAACCCTTTTCTCTCTCCAATAAGTTGAAAGAATGTCTCTCTCAGTATATAATGGTAAAAACAAAAAGAGAGCGGATTGAGGTTATTATGAGAGAGAAATTAGCCAAATATGAGCAGATCAGGCAGGATATCATACATAAAATCGAGAGCATGGAATACAGGCCCAACCAGGTCATTCCGTCGGAAAATGAACTGTGCGCATCCTATGGGGTAAGCAGGATTACAGTCAGGAAGGCCATAGACGAGCTGGTTCATGAGGGGCTGCTCTACCGAATCAAGGGAAAAGGAAGCTTTGTCAGGGACCATGGCTCGGAGGGGCTGTCGCGTATCTACAGCTTTACCGAGGCCATTCTCCATCAGGGAAAGACGCCGTCCAAAAAGCTGCTGTCACTGAAGGTGGAGGAAGCAGACGCGGATATAAGGCGAAGGATGGGTTTGGAGGAAGGGGAGGAGGTCTATGTCATCAAGAGTATTTATTATGCGGACGGAAGGCCCTACTGTATCAATACCTCTATCCTCCCCAGGAAGCTGTTTCCCAAGCTGGAGTTATTTGATTTCAACCACAACTCCCTGTATGAGGTGCTTAAATCCTTTTACCAGCTCTCCTTCACAAAGGCGCGCCAGATTTTAAACGCCACAGTGGGAAGCAGTGAAATTTACGGATATCTGGAGACAGAGCAGAACCAGCCTTTGCTCAGAATTAACGCTGCCTCATTTTGTCTGTACCATGATAATGAAACTGTATTCGAGATATATGAATCCTATATATTGACGGACATCCTCAGCTATTATGTGGAAAAATATAACACGTAAGTACGCTTCTGTTAATATATAGGCGGCAAAGCAAGAAAAGAGCGGTCCCTGTTTAAGGCAGGGGCCGCTTTTTGTGGAACAGGAGCAGAAGTCCCATGTAGCTGAAGCTCAGGAACAGAATCTGCACGGCTGTCATGATAAAGAGGGGAAGCTCCTTAAGCCAGAAGCAGGACTGGGAAAATGCCAGGTACATGCCGATGGAAATCAGTAAAAGGAGCACGGGCTTAACTATCATGTTGACGGTATCCCAGCAAAAGGGTACCAGACGCTTTACCGCCAGGAAGCTCATGAGGGCCAGGGCCAGTTCACTGACCAGCATGCCCCACAGGTATCCCAGGATACCGTATCTGGGAATGGCAAAGAGTACAAACGCCAGCCGTATGACCATGGCAAACACATTCTGGAAAAAGGTGGATGAAGTCCTGCCAAGACCGTTTAAGATGCTTCCCATGGTAGTGGCCAGGTACATAAAGGGGCACAGCCATGACAGGATGGTGATATATGTACCTGCATTCTGATCGTGGAATACACTGACGCCCAGCTGGTTCCCAAAGATGGTAAATATGCCGATGCACAGCACACCCATATAGCAGCTGTAGCGCAGGGACATGGATATCATGGAGGAAATACGGGCCTCGTTGCCGTCGGCCTGGGCTTCGGCCACCGTGGGCAGCAGGAGCACGGCCATGGAGTTGGTGATGGCAGAGGGAAACAGGATGAAGGGCAGGGCCATGCTGGTCAGCACGCCGTATACGGACAGGGCCTCTGAGTTTGTGAGGCCGGAGCTCATCAGCCTGTTGGGGATCCATATGGCTTCCGCGCTTCCCAGGACATTTAATATCAGGCGGTTTCCCATAAGGGGAAGGGCCAGGGCCATAAGAGGGGCCGCAGTGGCGCCAAAGGAAAGGGGGATGGCCGGAGCGCGGCGGGAATCCCCGTCTTTGCAGGGCGGGAAGAAGCCAAGGCAGAACACAGTGAACACGGCAGATGCCATCTCACCAATCAGGTGTCCGTATACAGCCAGGCTTACCGTAATCTGGCGTCCGGATTCCAGCCAGATGCTGGCGATGAGGAACACGGCGCCCATGCGTATGACCTGCTCCGCCACCTGGGAAAAGGCGGGGACACGGGCTTTCTGCATGCCGTAGTAGTAACCGTTGATACAGGCGTGGAGGGCTGCAAAGGGAACAGACACTGCCATCACCGGCAGATAGGGGGCGCATCTTGGTTCCAGCAGAAGCTTTTCTGCCAGGAAACCGGCATTTCCATAGATGACCCAGGCCAGGAGAAAGGACATGCCCATGGCAATGACCAGACCCGTCCTGAATACGGCCCTGCCCCTGGTCTGGTTGGCAGCCACGTACTGCGACAGGGCGGTCTGGATGGAGCCTGCACAGACAGCGAAACAAATGCTGAATATGGGGTGCACCATATTGTAAATACCCAGTCCCTCGGCGCCGATGGTCCTGGACATGAAGATTCGGTAGAAGAATCCCAGTATCCTGCATATGAACCCGGTGGAGGTCAGGAGTAGGGTCCCGGTGATGAAGGCCATTTTCCTGGGTGACAAGCGCTTGGAGACAGGGGAGGATGCGGTCAATGAGTGATTCATAAACGCTCCTGGAGATGGGAATTATTAAAAATATATGATAAATTCCAGGATGTAGAACACATTGGACGGCGATTTAGAGGCTCTCTAACTTGCTAAATTCCCTGAATATGCCCCGGATTATGACTAAGGTGAGAACCAGGGTTGCGATGTCGGCAACGGGCTGGGCCAGCTGAATGCCCAAAAGGCCCAGGAAATGGGCGGCGATGAGAAGCACCGGAATGAGGAACAGACCCTGGCGCGAGATAGCCAGAAGGGTGGCGCGGAATCCGTAGCCGATGGACTGGGACATCATGTTGCTCATGGTCAGAAATCCGTTCATCCACATGGTGGCTATCTGCAGGCGCAGTGCCAGCGTACCGATGGCAATGACTTCAGGATCATTTTTCCGGAACAGGCTGATTACATGACCGGAGACCAGGAAGCCGCCCGCGCACACCACAACCAGTATGCAGGTGGTAAATTTCACGCAGAACCAGTAGGCCTGGCGGACCCGGCTGTATTTCCTGGCGCCGTAGGAAAATCCGCACACGGGCTGGAACCCCTGGCCGAAGCCGATGACGGCTGAGTTGACAAAGTAAATCAGGCGGTTCACAATGGCCATGGCAGCGATGGCCGCGTCGCCAAATGGGTGGGCCGTGGTATTTAACACAATAGTCGCTATGCTGGCCATACCCTGGCGGGTCAGGGAGGGAAGGCCTCCGCTTAAGATTTTGCCGTAAAGGAAAAGGGAGGGACGGAAATTGCCAATGCGGATATGGATACACTCCCTGCGCAGGTTGCACTGGGCGAGGAGAATGCAGAAACTGATAAACTGGGACAGGCCGGTGGCAATGGCGGCCCCGGAGGTGCCCATACCAAGGCCGAAGATGAAGATGGGGTCCAGGGCAATGTTAAGGATGCCGCCGGCGGTGATTCCCACCATGGCAAAGGCAGCAAGGCCCTGGAGCCGCAGCAGGTTGTTCATGATAAAGGAACACATCATAAAAGGCGTGGCCAGGAAAATATAGCGGGCATATTCCACTGCATAGGGCTTGATGGTTTCCGTGGCGCCCAGAAGCATCACAACCTGGTCAATGTGGAACAGGCAGAAAACGCCCAGGCAGGTACCCAGGAGGAAGCCGGTAAAAAACGCGACAGAGACAGCGCGTTCCCCGTCCTCATGGCGTCCGGCGCCCAGACACCGGGCCATGTAGTTGCCGCTGCCCATGCCGATGGTAAAGGACAGGGCCTGGATGATGGCCATGGCTGAGAATATGATGCCCACAGCGCCGGAGGCGCTGGTGCCAAGCTGGCTCACGAAAAAGGTATCTGCCATGTTGTAGATGGCGCTGACCATCATGCTGATGATGGTGGGGACGGCAAGCCGCGGGATAACCTTGTGTATGTCCCCGTTCACCAGCATTTCGTACCGTTCGTTTTCTGATTCATTAGAGCTCATGATATACCGTCCTTTTGGAATATTGTTGAAGTTTTGAAAGGTATGGCCTCTATGTACGTATCATAATAGTTCATCAGCCTTCCTTCACAGGCAGAAACCAGCACCCTCCCGATAGCAGGACCGGGGCGGTAATTATGCATTTTAAGATAATCATAATAGATGGCCAAGTCATTATCAGCCGGATCCTCATATGAGCTTTTTAGAAGTACATGCAGATAAACACGCGGCGCATCATCCTTGGGACGAAGGAGCGTACCCGGATTTGCCGGGACGGCAGTAAACCGGCCATAGTCATATCTGGATGGGGTTTGCGGCTGTATCAGGATGACTAATTCCTTTTCGTGGTCATACAGGTGGGACAGGTTTTCTTTATTCAAAAGCTCATAAGCGCAGATGGCCGGAAGGGAGAGGGATAAAAAGCTGGGTTCAGAATACAACATTGTTCTGACGGTATTGACCTGGTCTGATTTAATGTCAATGTGTTTCAGCTTATCCTGTAGATCCTCAATCATATCACATATGTATTCACGGCGGCACTGGAGAAGGGAATAGATTTCTTCTGCATTTAATTCATGTATATGCTTTAAATCCTGGATGGGTATGGAAAGCTGCCGGTATAAGGTGATGTCGCACAAGGTGCGCAGTGTGTGCATGGACCAGGTGCGGTAGCCATTTTCTTCGCTGTGGTCGAATTTGACCAGGCCTTCCTTTCCCCAGTATCTCAGTGTTGCAATTGAAACGCTGAATAAATCGGCTATTTTCCCTATATAATTTTTTTTCGGCATAACACCATCCTTTTGTATTGATAAACATGTTGACTCTAAAGCTACTTTATGGTTTATAGTACAATCATACATTTTTTATATGTATAGCTTAATTTCCTGCAGGAATTGAGTACTATTGCATATTTTTTTCCATTATAACAAAAGGGAAAAAATATAACAATAGGAATAGTACCATAAAATATGAAGGGAAGTGATGTAAAAGTGGCACCTGTTATTGCAATCGTAATTTGCTTTGCCTTTGTTTCATTAGGGGATATTGTATCGTTGAAAACGAAAGCAAAATTTCCGTCCCTGGCAGTTGCTATTGTCGCGTATCTTATCGCCATATGGTGTGGAATGCCTAAGACCTATCCTGATGTATCCGGACTGGCGGCATTGGGGGATATATTGTTTCCTGTGTTTGTTGCAGGGCTTGCAACAAGTATCCTCCCAATATCAATTGTAAAGAACTGGAAATTTATCATCATAGGCTGTATTGCAGTACTGGCAGGTTTTTTATGTACCGTAGTAGTCGGAGGCCTTTTTTATGACCCGAGAGAGATGTTTGCGGCGGCAATGACGACCTGCGGCTCCGGCCTGACCGGAGGGCTGATTGTATTAGACCGTTTGAAGGGAACCGGCCTGACAGAGATGGTCACCATACCGCTCTTGCTGGCGTGTACCATTGACGCAATCGGACAGCCGGTGGGTTCGTTGATTACAAGAAAATATGCTGGGAAGCTTATTGCATCGGACGCTTATCTGACAGACAAAATTGTGGATCATTCCGATGGGGGAAAGCTCAACAAATGGGGGGCGCCTTTTAATTCTTCTGAAAATCCAAGTCCGCGGTTTTGTGCCTGGATTCCTCCAAAGTATGAGACAGAGGCAGTTGCCTTCTTACAGTTGATTGTCGTTACGGCACTAGCCATGTGGCTGGGAGGCATTACCGGCCTTGGCTGGTCAATCGTGCTGATTTTACTTGGCTTTGGCGGTACATTCATCGGACTGTTCCGGATGAACATGCTGGACCGTACGCAGACCGGAGGATTTGTAATGGCTGCTATCTACGCCCTGCTGTTTCAAATGCTCAACGATATGACGCTCCAGGAAATCATGGCTAAAATCGTTCCGCTGCTGCTGGTTATCCTGTTAAGCGGAGTGGGACTGGTTCTGGGCGGAATGCTGGGAGCGAAAGTATTTGGTTTTGATCCGTGGTTAGGCGCCTCGGCCACCATTGGTTTGTTTTACCTGTTTCCCGGTGTGAGGAATGTAATCAATGAGGTTGCCAGAAGTTTATCCAGGAATGAAGAAGAGAGGCTTTACCTTGTAGAAAAAATTTCTCCGTCCTGTATAATAGCGGCCTCCATGGGCAGTAAATTTTGTTTGTTGGCAGGAGTTCTATTGATGCCGCTTATCATCCGGTAATGTGATGCGGCAATGTATGAGTAAGAATCACAGGAGGTAATAAAATGAAGGTGTATATCAGTGTTGATATCGAGGGAACCGCCAATGCGGTTGGCTGGGACTCAACAGCGCCGGGCGGATTGGACTATGAGCGCAACCGTCTGGAGATGACAAAAGAAGCGGTTGCCGCCGCCAGGGGAGCACACGCTGCCGGGGCTGATGAAATCGTAATTAAGGATGCCCATGGCCACGGAAATAACATTCTCCCGGAATACATGCCGGAGTATGTGGAGCTGATCAGAAGCTATACATATGCCCCGGATGTAATGGTAGAGGGCATCGACGAGAGCTTTGACGCTGCTTTTTATGTGGGCTATCACAGCGCGGCAGGGTGTGAGGGCAATAATCTCGCCCATACCATTTCGCATTCAAAGGTACATTCCATCAAAGTAAATGGGGAGATAGCCTCTGAGTTTATGATTTACAGCTATATGGCAGCCTACCGCAATGTCCCCAGTGTACTATTGACCGGTGACAGAAGCCTGTGCCAGACAGGGAAGAAGTATCACCCATGCCTTGTGACAGTACCGGTAAAGGACGACATCGGAGGCAGGAATAGAGGAATCAGCGGGGAATTGGCATGTAAACAGATTGAGAAGGCTGCAAAGCATGCCTTGGAACAGGATTTGGCAAAAGCCAGAATTGTACTGCCTGGACATTTCGATGTAGAGCTGTGTTTTAAGGACCATACACTGGCGAAATCAGGAAGCTATTATCCCGGCGCAACCCAGAAAGATCCTTATACCATAACCTTCCAGTCAGATGACTGGTATGATGTGGGAAGATTCCTTATTTTCACCATTTTATAAAAGGATATCTGTATATAACAAATCCCATTGGAAAAAGAAAGCAACGGCGCTTAAGGACATAATGGTATCACATCAATGTCCCCAGGCGCCTTTTTCCATGATGTGAAAAGGAAATATATCCTCCTTGCCCTTATAACCTAATTGCGCAAAAGCCCGGCTGAGTGTGTAAACATGCGTTACTGCTATTATTCCTCATCCTCACAACCGCAGGTGGGATGCGTCAGCTGGTAGCGGTCCCCCATATTTTTATATCCCCAGTCACACATAAGGCTGAGAATCGGAAAAAGTGTCTTTCCGTGTTCTGTTATGGAATATTCAACCTGGACAGGAAGTGTGGGAATGACTGTCCGGTCAATAATTCCATCCTCCTCTAATTCTCTCAGCTGCGCGGTCAGCGTCTTTTTGGGGGCGGTTCCCAGATAACGCAGGATTTCATTATAACGTTTTACACCCCCGTACTGCAGGTAGTGCAGAATCAGCGGCTTCCATTTCCCGCCGATGACCTTGAGAGTCACCTCTATTTCGCTGGAAACAATTTTTATGTCTGGCATTCGTGACGCCTCCTTTAAGTGTTTTAAGGAACTGTGTTTATTATATCAGATTTTTTGCCTGTCTGCACTATACTTGTCTGTAAGATGAAGGCGCCTGAAATAAAGACGGGCAAAAGGCGGAAGGGAGAGAGTGGGAAAGAAAGGGAAGGAAAGGGGGAAGAAAGGGAAGAAAAGGGGAGGAAAGGGAGAGAGGGAACGTGATAAGCAGCAATGGGGGGAGAAACCTGCGGACGGGTTGCTCCCCTTTTTGCTTGTGAATTGTTCGGCCAGGGGCCTGTTTTCCATGGTACTAGAAATTAAAATGCTCCGGATCCGCCCCAACCCTGGTTGCGCGGTTTAAGCGGGTGACTGCTTCCATGTCCTGGTCGGATAATTCAAAATCGAAAATAGCCTGGTTGGAGACAATCCGTTCCCGGTGTGTGGATTTGGGAATGACTACCACATTTCTCTGGATATCCCAGCGCAGGACAATCTGGGCCGGTGTCCTGCCGTATTTTTGTGCCAACCGGACCAGCGTTTCATCCTGAAGCAAATTTCCGCCGGTTCCCCCCAGGGGACTCCATACTTCCACGGCAATATCGCGGCTGAAACAATAATCAATCAGTTCATTATTATTAAAGTAGGGATGGGATTCCACCTGATTGACGGCAGGCATGACGTCTGCCCTCTTCTCCAGTTCATCCAAATGGCATTTGTGGAAATTGCTGACCCCAATGGCCCTTATTCTGCCTTGTTTATAGAGCTTCTCCATGGCAGTCCAGGCCTCGGTGAAACCCTCTGCAGGCCAATGAATCAGGTAAAGGTCGATGTAATCGGTCTGAAGGGCGGCCAGGCTTTCATTAAATGCTTCCTCTGTCCGTCCGGCCCGTATATCATCATTCCACAGCTTTGTGGTAAGGAAAATCTGCTGGCGGGGAATTTTACTTGCACGAATTGCGTCTCCCACGCTTTTTTCATTTCCATATATCTTTGCAGTGTCGATGTGCCTGTATCCGGCCTCCAGCGCCCAGCAAACAGCGTCCATGGTCTGCTGTCCGTCTGCGGTTTGATAGACACCCAGGCCTAACTGGGGAATTTTATTCCCCTGGTTCAATTGTACATAGTGCATAGGATACTCCTTCCTGTCCTAATGTGCGGCAGTCTTTTCAGGTCCATGGTCCGCCATTCTGTATATTGCCAGCATATCATCTTCATGAAGAACCATGGCAGAGCCTTTCTGCCCGCCGGCCGCCACCGCGCATTTGCGGGCCATTGTCTTTAAGTCCCCGTCCGTGGGCGCGATTCCCAGCTCCTGCAAGGAGGTGGGCATATGGATGGCGCGGTAAAAGTCCTCCATTGCGCAGATGCCCTTAAGGGCTGTATCATCAGGTGCGCCAAGGTCCTCAATTCCCATTACATTGACGGCAAAGCGGTGGAACCGGGGCAGGCAGTTCTGATAGACATATCTTGCCCAGCTTCCCCAGATTGCAGCCAGTCCGGCTCCATGGGCAACATCAAACAGTCCGCCGATTTCATGCTCCAATGCATGGGAGGCAAAGTCACCTCCGGCATTTCCGCAGCCGGTAAGTCCATTGTGGGAAAGGCTGCCGGCCCATAAAATTTCTGCGCGGGCATCGTAGTTAAGGGGATCCTCCGCAAGGATTTTTGCATTTTTAATGACGGTGCGCATCAGTGCTTCCGCCATACTGTCCGTTATTTCCATGTTGCCGCCGTTTGTGAAGTACCGCTCCATGGTGTGCATGAGGATATCCGTACACCCGCAGGCTGTCTGGTAATCAGGAAGTGTTTTTGTGAGATCCGGGTTCATGACTGCAAATCTGGGGCGGCTGAGGTCATTGCTGTAGCCGCGTTTGATCCATCCGTCTTCCTTGGTGATGACAGAGGAATCGCTCATCTCGCTGCCGGTGGCGGCAATGGTCAGGACAACGCCGATGGGGAGGCAGTGGGACGGCTGGCGCTTATAGTCATAAAAATCCCATACATCGCCCTCATTTACCGCTCCATAACCGATTGCCTTTGCAGAGTCGATGGCGCTTCCGCCTCCAACGGCCAGGATGAAATCAACGCCCTCTTTTTTACATAATTCAATGCCTTCATAGACCAGACCCAGCCTGGGATTGGGTACAGCGCCTCCCAATTCCACAAAATCCATGTGTTCGGCCGCCAGTGAAGCCTTAACCCTGTCAAGAAGGCCGGAACGTATCACGCTTCCGCCTCCGTAGTGGATCAGGACCTTTTTGCCTCCCTGCTCCTTTACAAGAGATCCGGTCTGTTTTTCCGTGTCCTTTCCAAAAACCACTTTTGTAGGTGTGTAATACTGAAAATTGTGCATTTTCATCTTCCCTTCTTTAATGAATGCTGTGTGAATAGATGCTGTTTGTGTTTTCTTTACACTGCAAGTATAAGAGGATTGCCTGAAAAGCACAAGAAGGCACATTTTTTTCACCAGGGTACTTTAAAGTGCCCTTACGGCTTGCTTATTGCATTTTTCCTTTTCCAGCACTCTTTTTGCAATCATGATAAAATTTAATTTAAAATTATCCTCCGTATCGTTGACATCCAGTCCTGTTTTTTCCTTTATTCTGCATAAAGTGTTGAGGACTTCTTCCTCGCTGAGGTGTAATGCTGCTGCAACAGCAGGAATCTGTTCTTTGCACTTATAGTATTTTCCCAGAATCGTCTGTTCCCCGTCTGTCAGCTGTAATAAGATGGTGCTGATTAAGGACTGTCCGTGGGCCAGGACCATAGCATTGATTGCGCTGTATATTTCCATTCCCATAAAGTCCAGAACACGCCGTTCCTTTTTGAATTTCTCACCTGCATTGACGGCCCTCAGACTGTTTTGATAGGTGCGTTCAATACCGGACAATCCGGTTTCCAAGGTGCCGATACCGATTCGGATAAAGACATCCGGGCGGTTCTGTTTTAAAAGCTCCAGGGCCTTATCGCACACGTTGCCGCGGGAGCCTGTTAATTCTTCCTTTGTGTGCGCCGCCAGAAAAAGTGTGGTTCCTCTGTCGCATATAAGGAACTGCGGGGAGTCAATGGACTTATTTATCGGGCCATATACCGCAACAGGGGACAGCAGATCCATTAGTGCGCATTTATCTTCATAGGAGACAGCCATGTTAGAGGGATAGAGAAAGGACATGGCCAGAAAGTAGTCCCTGTTTACATCTATACCGAACCTTTTTCCGACAGATTCCATGAAATCAGTATCCTCATAGAAATGAATTGTGATATCATTGAAGTATGATGAGAAAGTTATATTGGCGTCCTTTTTGTTCATAAAGCATATCCTCCTTAAAATTATGAGAAAATAATAAAATAATGCAAAATTAAACTGAATAGAAGCGGGAAAGTCATATAATAAATCTTCATATTGGGAAAGTCAAGAGATAATAATGAAGTTTTTAGAAAAATGTTTAAGATATTCATCAAGTCCTTATCTGCTTGCTATTTGCCTGACCTTATGCTATAAAAAAATGGACAGAGCCTTATTTGCTTCGGATATACGGATGCAGGGCTTAAGCTGAAACCGCTTTTTTGAAATTTTCCCGGAGGTAGAGCATGCTGTTTGACAAGCGTTTTTCCTTAAAAACCGTATATTACAGGAGCTTTCTTCTTCTGATTGTGATTCCTATTCTGCTGGTGTCGGTTATCTCCCTGACTCTGACCCGCTATATCATGGAACGGTCCGCCATCACCAATATACGCAATGCCCAGGCCAGCATTGAGAGCAGCCTGTCCAAGGCCATCCGGGATATATCCCTCCAGCTGTCCCACCTGGTGTACGTGAACGACGGGGAGGTCATGGAGCTGGCTTCCGGTATGGATTCCGGCGACCAGCAGCAGCGCTATGACAGTAGAAACCGTTTGAGTGAGGTATTCCGTGTGGCCATGGTGCCGTCCCAGGATACCATATCAGCCATGTTCTATTTAAAAGACGGGTGCTCGGTATATTTAAAGGATGAGATCCGGATACCAAAGGAGGTTATGGAGCAGGAGGCCTGGTACCGCCAGGCCCTTGCCGGGCCCAACGTGGTCAGCGTGGGGGCATTTGACACTTCCAGACAGAATCTTACATATTCGCGTCTTAAGAGCGGTGAGTTTGTGCTGGCAGCAGCCTTTTCACCCGACTATCAGGCGGACCGGTCCGGGAAAATGGAGATGGTCAGCCTGTTTTCCGTTACCCATGTGGGCGAGGTAATCCGCGGATTCAACCGGGACGAACAACTGGGCACCACCTTTATACTGGACAGCAGCGGGAGCCTTATCTTTGCCGGGGACAGGTACCAGGAGGCCAGCCGGCTGTTAAAGGGCCTGACCTCAAAGGAGGCCGGGGTCTACAAAACCGCCTTTGACGCCCAGGGAAACGGGCGACGCCAGGGATACACCATAGTAGTGTCGGATGTGGAGGAAAACGGCTGGAAGATAGTATCGTGTGTCAGAACGGCCAGACTGACAGCCAGTTATAACCAGGTGACACTGGCATCCATCCTGGTCATCAGCCTTCTCTTTCTGCTGTTTTACCTGTTTTCCCGCTATTTCCTGGGCCAGATTATCACCCCGCTCCACACGGTAGTGGAGGGCATGAAGGAGATGGAGGAAGGAAATCTTACGGTCCATGTGGAGCCGGCGGGACAAAGCGAGATCCGGACCATGATACACTCCTTTAACCGTATGGTGCGGGAACTGAAAGCGTCCATTGAGGAAAATGAACAGGTACAGCAAAAGAAGCATCAGGCGGAGGTCCGGGCCCTGCAGTCCCAGATCAATCCCCATTTTCTGGTAAATACTCTGAACTCCATCCGCTTCATGGCTCAGGTATCGAAGTTTGACGGCATCCGTAAAATGGCGGAAGCCCTCATTAAGATCCTGTCCTGCTCCTTTAGGGGAAGCATCAGCTTCTATACGGTCCGGGAGGAGCTGGATGTGCTGGACAGCTATCTTTACCTGATGAAAATACGTTATTCCGATGGTTTCGAGGTGGTTTACGACATAGATGAAACCTGCCTGGACTGCAAGGTGCCCCGTCTGATCCTCCAGCCTATTGTGGAGAACTCCATTGTCCACGGGCTTGCGGAAAAGGAGGATGATATCGGCCATCTGACCGTGAGACTTAAGGCGTCAGGAGACAGCCTTATCTTTACGGTGGAGGATGACGGACGGGGAATGACAGAAGAAGAAATCAGGCAGCTTTTAACCCCCAGGGAGAGGGCGGAAGGCGATAATACCAGCATAGGAGTGGAGAATGTCCTGAGCAGGCTGAAACTGAACTTCGGCAGCCGGTACGGAATCAGGATGGAGAGCCAGCCCGGCCAATATACAAAAACAATTCTCACAATACCGCTTATGAACGAAAGGGACGGCTGACAGGGTTTATATACACACGGGGGAAGGAATAAAATGAAAAGAGTACTGATTGTTGATGATGAGAGTATAGTAAGGGTAGCGCTGCGATCCCTGACAGACTGGGAGTCCTGGGGGTACACCCTTGTAAAGGACTGCCTGGACGGTTTCCAGGCATTGGAATACATCAGAAACCATCCGGTAGAGCTTTTGATAACAGATATGAAAATGCCCGGTCTGGACGGCTTAGGCCTTATCAGGCGGCTGAAAGAGGAAAACCTTCTGCCGGTGACCATCGTGCTTTCCGGGTACAATGAGTTTGAGCTGGTGCGCGAAGCCTTCCGCCTGGGGGTGTATGACTACCTTCTGAAAATCGACCTGAGCGCCCAGATGGTTGGCGGTATTCTGGAGAAGCTGAACCGCCTGTATTTCAGGGAATCAGAGCCGGCCGTACCCGCCATGTCTCCCGGAGGGATAGACATACCAAAAGACGGTCTTTACGGCATAGTCCTGTTCGAGGTGGTGGACTTTAAACGCCAGTCCGTGCGTTTTGCGGACAACCTGGAGGAGGATATGGCAAAGCCCATGCTGGAGCTTGCCCGTCAGATACCCCGTATGGCCACCAGAGCGGGTATCCGCAAGGTCTATCCGTCCCAATACCTTCTCCATTACAGGATAACGGATCCGGCCAGGTATCCATCGTCCATTGAGTCCCTTGCCCGCCAGATACAAAAAGTATGGCATGATTACATGAACCTGGAGACAGCCGCCGCCATCAGCAGCATAGCGGATTACAGCAAAATGGACGATATTCTGGGCCAGGCCATCTGTCTGCTGAAATGGTGCGCCCTGTCCGGGGAATACGCCGTATGCACTGCCTGGGACTTTGAAGCGCGCCTGCGCGCCATGGACCGTAAAAAAGAAGAATGCCGGCCCTTTATGACCGCCCTGTTTTCAGGAGACAAGGTAGCGGCCACCAGGGAAAAAGAGCGCCTTTTGTCTGTGCTGAACAACCTGGCCATGGAGGAAGCGGTGGAAGAATGCATGCAGATCCTCTGCCAGCTTGCGGACCAGTTTCATGTCCACGAAACCGAATTCTCCGCCCTTTTCCCTGAGCGTGTCAACTACTTTGAAAAGCTGTCCCGGCTGGGCCAGGTAAAAGAGCTGGAGCTGTGGATGAACAATTATCTGCGCTGGGTATCCGACTATCTGGAAAACTGCCGGGATGACAGGCAGGAGGATGTTATCCAACGAGCGCGCCGTTTTATGGCGGACAATTACGCCAGCCCGGATATGACCCTAAAGAGCGCGGCCGACTTTGTGGGTCTCAACGAAAAATATCTCAGCACCAAATTCACCAAAGAAACCGGCATGACCTTCAGCGCCTACCTGACAAGCATCCGCCTGGAAAAAGCCAAGCGCCTCATGGACACCACGGACCTGAAGATGTATGAAATCAGCGACCGGGTAGGCTACCGCAATGTAGAGCATTTTAACCGCATGTTCAAAAAAACCTATTCCATCAGCCCCAGCGATTACAAACGCAATCCCCGTTAGGAACCAAATGCTTTATCCGTTTAATATCTGACAAAACATCAAGAAATCCAACCATTTTTCATAGAAAAGTTCCTCCTTAATTGGTAAAATGTGGACAGAATCAATGAGGAATTAAGAAAGGGAGGAAGTTTTTATGAGAAAGAAATTAGCGGCACTGACCATGTGCGCGGCTCTGGCGGCAGGAAGCCTGTACGGATGCGCTCCTGAGGACGGGACATCTGCATCCGCGGCAGCACCGGCCAGTACAGAGGCCCAGGCAGAGTCAAAGGGAGAAGAGACAACAGCGGCGGCGGCTTCCAACGTGGAAGTGAATGAGGATCTGGAGGGCGACCTGGTATTTGCCATCTGGGACAACAACCTGATGGATTACATTGACCAGAATGATATGGCCGGAAAATTCCAGGAGGCATATCCCAACATCAACATCGAGGTGGAGAAAATCAAGGATGACTCCGAGTACTGGAACGCCATGAAGATGCGCGCGTCTGCCAACCAGCTTCCGGATGTAATGTTCAACAAGCCGTTTACCCTGTCCCGTTTTAAAGACTATCTCATCGACCTCTCGGATCTGGATGCCACCAGGAACAACGAACTGGCGGCAGGCTATGGGCTGGACGGCAAGATACTGGGCATTCCCATGACAGCCGGTTATGAATATGTATACTACTGGAAAGATATGTTTGAGGAAGCGGGAGTGGAGGTTCCCACTACCTGGGACCAGTTAAAGGAAGTATCCAGGACACTCCAGGATTACTACGGAAAGGACAATCCTGATTTCATGGCCATTGCGCTGGGGGCAAAGGATGAGTGGCCTGATTACCCGTTCATGGAGTTCATGCCTGCCCTGGAAGGCGGCAACGGCCAGAACTGGAATGACATGGCTAAGACAGACGCGCCTTTTGCGGCGGATACGGATATTGCAAAGGCATACCAGAAGGCATATGACCTGTTCACCTCCGGTGTGTTCGGAAAGGACCCGCTGGGCCTTGGAAGCGACCAGGCCACGGCGCTGTTTGCCCAGAAGCAGGCAGCCATCACGGCGCTGGGAGACTGGGGACTGCAAAATATCCAGAACGGTACAGACGATTACTCCCAGCTGGGAACATTCTATCTTCCCGCGAGAAATACGGAGAGCGACCCATTCCGGGTAATTGTACAGGGCGACTCCTTCATGGGAATTACCACCCACAGCAAGAATCCGGAAGCTGCAAAGGCATTTGTGGAATGGTTTTACAGCGACGCATGGTATCCGGGGTACATTAACTTCGTGACCAGCGCATCCTCCATGACCAATTTCCCCAAGGAGAAGGATCCCATTCTGGCAGAAGCGGATGCCGCACAGCCGGATATGGAATTAGTCATGTATGATGGAGGCGGCGATGACTTCCAGGCCATCCAGAACGAGACTGCCTTTGACTATAAGAAGCTGGGCGCTGAAATGTTCACCAAGGGCTTTGACCTCACAGCAAGGCTTGAAGAACTGAACACCAAGTGGGCTGCCGCAAGACAGAAGCTGGGAATCCAGTAAAACCGGAAAACTGATTTGAATACATGACAGCAGAGGATGCGGTAATCAGACCTGGAGCAATGAAGCGCTCTGAATCGGGTTTGCTGCATCCTCTATTAAATGGGCCGTTAAGTGCTCATAACAAGGAGGAAAAAACTGTGAGTTCCCTGGCAAGAAAGAAAAGGAATTTTATCATTGTAGCCCTGATTATCCCCACAGTGCTGTTAATTTGCTTTGTGGTGTTCCCGGCCATCGACCTGTTCAAGATGAGCTTTACCAACTGGGACGGAATCTCTGCGTCCAGCGATTTCATCTGGTTTGATAATTATAAGTCCATGTTCCACAACGTGGATCTGTGGCAGTCACTTAGGAATAATGCGGTGTACTTTGTGGTCCACCTGTGCATGATACCCGTGGAGCTGGCATTTGCGGTCCTGCTTACTTCCAGGTTAAGGGCGGCCAAGTTTTACAAAACCATGGTATTTATGCCGTATATCATCAACGGAGTTGCGATTTCGTATGCTTTTTCCTATTTCTTTTCACCGGTCAACGGTGCGTTTGACGCGATTTTAAAGGCCCTTCATATGGGAATGCTGTCCGGTCACGGATGGCTGTCCGACCCCGGGATTGTGAATTTTGTGCTGGCCTTCGTGTCGTTGTGGCGTTTCTCCGGCTATCATGTGATTCTGTTCATGGCAGCCCTCCAGTCCCTTCCCCAGGATGTGCAGGAGGCAGCCAGGGTGGACGGGGCCGGCCCATGGCAATGCTTTTGCCGCATCACACTGCCTGGATTAAAAGGCACGGCATTCCTGACCGCGGTGTTGTCGGTCATCAACTCCTTTAAAGTATTCAGGGAAGCCTATCTTGTGGCAGGCGACTATCCACATGAAAGCATTTATATGCTGCAGCATCTGTTCAACAACTGGTTTGTATCCCTGGACATACAGAAAATGAGCGCGGCCTCCGTGATGGTAGAGGCTGCGGTCCTGATACCGGTCCTGGCGTGTTTGGGCGCCTTCCGGCGCAAACACCCCAAAAGGTCCTCTACGGACTGATGCCAGGAGGTCCTTCAAGGAGAAAACAATGGTAAAACGGGTACTGGTCAATCTTATCCTTGCAGCAGCGTGTCTCTTTGTCTGGCTGCCCCTGCTGCTGATTGCGGGCAATGCACTGATGTCTGAAGGGGAAATGCTGGAGCGTTATGGAGCCTTATTCGGCATGGGCAATTCCCCGGTAAAGGCTGCAATCCTTCCGGAGTATCCCACCCTGCGCCCTTTTGTGGAACTGCTTTTGGACTCCCCGGGATTTTATGTGATGTTCTGGAATTCCTGTTTACAGACAGGCGCGGTCCTGGGCGGGCAGCTCCTGGCAGCCCTGCCCGCAGCCTGGGCGTTTGCACGGTTTGGATTCAGGGGAAGGAAGGCTTTGCTTTTCCTCTATATCATCCTGATGATGCAGCCGTTCCAGGTGACCATGGTGCCGGGATATCTTGTGCTGAAGCAGATGCACCTTTTAAATACCCATCTGGCAGTGGTGCTTCCGGGGATGTTTTCTGCATTTCCGGTATTTGTCATGGCCAAATTCTTTGAATCCATTCCAGGACCGCTGGTTGAGGCGGCCAGGCTGGATGGGGCAGGGGAGTTTTCCATATTTGCCAGGGTGGGGATCCCTGTGGGAAAGCCGGGAATCGTATCCGTGATGGTACTTG
>OMGF01000644.1_pt1 | contig 30541 bp, 27 predicted proteins | sample 1645861 | NCBI WGS metagenome assembly OMGF01 (sample SAMN05578586, study PRJEB25193) | human gut metagenome | biome: Human Microbiome; feature: human-associated habitat; material: feces | host: Homo sapiens | place: USA:Birmingham
CCACTTTTGAGATAGCATATCAAATTTATCGAGATAAAATTACATCTATAGAGATTGATAATAATATCTATAGATGTTATAATAACTTCAGATTTTTATACAAAAGAATGGCAATGTCTTGTCTTTAGCAGAGGCAACCCCGTCTTTTGGATAAACTTGAGGGAGGAACAGTGTTTAATGGAAAAACGATTTGAAGAAAGCCAGGATTCCGGGGCGGAACGTAAGCAGTACTATGAAATATTGCAGATTTCAGAGAATGCGTCGAAAGAAGTTATTGAGATCTCATATGAATCGCTGAAAAAGAAATTTCAATCGGAAATGGAAGATGGGAATCAAACAGCAAGGAAGAAACTCCTTGAACTGGAAGAAGCTTATTTTGTGTTATCGGATGAAAAAAGACGAAGCCAGTATGAAAAATTAAGAAATAATAAAACAGATAAAGATAACCGACCGACTGGCACAGATTCCGGGGTAACAGGAGAAAAGTGGTATTACTCAGGTCTGGTTCTGCTTATAACATTTTGTCTCTGCACGCCAGTATCATGGATTTTGACGGCAATCAGATATCAACATAGAAACGAGCAATCAGAAGAATATAAAAAAAGAACTAAAATTGCGGTCAGGATGCAGGTTGCGCTTATAATTCTCTCAATTGTGTGTGTTGCGCTGTTTACATTTTTTGGTATAAGGGCAGGATTAAAGAATCAGGACACAGTCATAGGAACAGTGGAAGAAAAAACATCCATAATCCAGCCTGAAAAAATGGAAGCAGAAATGTCAGAAAATCGACAGGATGAATATACAGATCAAGAAATCCGCCAGATGCTTTGTTCTTACATAGATACAGAAGATGCGGAAGCATTGCGTGTGCTGCGGGGTGAAAACCCGTACCGCGTATGGCAGGTCATGAAAGAATTTATCAGCACCTACATGATTACAGAAAATGTCAGTTCGGATGAATGGCAGGGGCAAAATGAGCAGGAGATTGAGCGATACTGCGATGCGTATTTGGTGGTTTTTCCAGACAATATTTCAAGCGTATGGGATGTAAAGAAAAATATAAAAAACCTGACTGAACGATCTAGTGAAATCGCGGAGAGAAGTCTGATAAACATTGAAAATGAACCCATTGATCTTATTAATCTGTCCTACGTGAGATATAGTGATGTCTATGTTATAAAAAAACTAGATCTTTCAAGTGAAAATACTGCACAGAAGAAGAATGAGCTGGATAAAAATGCAGAAAGTGAGTGGCTTGCCGTAGATGCCATTTATCAGGATGGGATGATGACAGTTGGAAACGATTATTATGTGCTGTTGTCAAGTGAGATAAGCCCATTTCCGCAACAAGGTTCGTATGCTGTTCCGTTTATATCGTTAGAGCGGAAGGAAACATTGGTAGATACAAATGGATTTGAACAGCAGGTGCCGGTTTACTATATGTTTAATGAGGCTGAGACAGAAGAATTTTCAAATGAGTTTGATAAAGTTTTAAGCCTTGAAAATGAACGCGACAAGATATTTGAAGATCTGTGCGATACATTAGGAATAAGCCAATAACTGCAGGATGATCTATAAATATTAGATGGTTACGGGAGAAAAACTATGAAAGATTATTACGAAATACTAGAGATTTCGGAAAGTGCGTCGGAGGAAGTCATTCATATGGCGTATAAGGCGCTGGTAAAAAAATATCATCCGGATTCTTCGGGACAGGAAAAAAACTCAGAGAGTAAAATGCAGGAAATTAATGAAGCGTACGAGATTTTATCCGATCCGGAAAGACGAAAGAATTATGATGAAAAAAGGGTTCAGGAGGAAAATGAGAAGAGCGAGGGAAGTGAAAATGGTCACAGATGGTACTATTCGTATCCTGTTCTTCTTGCAACTTTTTGTTCTGTATTTTTATATCCATTATCGCTGCTCTTAACCATTATAAGATTTATTTGCCGGAAAAAGCAGGACAGGGGATACCGGATCCGCACGAATATTATCTTTGGAATCCATATGTTTTGTTTATTGCTTCTTGTACTTGGCGCTGTATTTGGATCAGACGGGAGTGAAGTACGTTCAACTGGGGAAACGTATGTGGCAGTGACAGAAACTGCGGCAGAGCAGACGGAAACCGAACCGGAACAAAGTTATGGCATAAAAGATGCAAGTGCTTCAACGGAAGACCAGAGAAGCATGATTCAGGAAGATGACGAAATAGTGGCAACAGAAAACCAGAATCAGGAATCAGAAGCTGAAACGATTACAGAGCGCCAGACAATTGCAGCAGAAAATAAAATAACAGAGTTTTCGCTTCAGGCGATAGAAGAAAGTACAGGGCAGTATTCTATTTATAAAAATCCATATATGCGGGCAAGTCTGGAGGAGTATCTGGAATTAATCAACCAGTCTTATGCGAACGTAAATTCGCAGCAGAGAGCCCAGATCATAACAATGGAAGATGTTCTGGAAGAAGCAAAATTATCAAAAAAAATGATAAAGAAACTGCTGGCTCTTGATGGAACGGATTTTTTTGATAATCCGGATTTTATGCTTATGGACTGCAAGAAAAATAATGGGGTATTGGACACGCTGATCGGAGCGGATGAACTGAGACAAACATATTTTGAAGTTTCTTCCCGTGCGAAATCACTGGACTCATCGGCGTATTATTACTACTTTGGAAAGATAAAAAATAACCGACCAAATGGCGAAGGTGCGTTATTCACATTTTCACCGGACAATGACCTATGCCTCATGTATGCAGGAAACTTTAAAGACGGAAAAATGAGCGGAAATGGAGTGGATGTTTCTGCTACCTGGTTTGGATACACTATAGGAAGAAGCGGAAACTTTGAAGACAATGAAAGCAATGGAAAAAGTGTCTCCTATGATCCAGGTGATATTACCGGTGTATATTCTCTTTACAGGAGCATGTTCCTTGACTATTTAAATGATAAATTTGCACAGTATCCGGAAGAAAAACAGAATAAAATTCTGGAACGGATCGTACAGAAAAATCCGGCAATCAGAATGTGGTCGATCTCGGAACTTTATAAGGCAGATAATAGAAAAATCAGGTTGGACGTTCCTGTTGTGAAACCAGTGGAAGAGTTTTCGGGAAAGATGAAAGATGATAAATTCCAGTCAGGAAAACGCTACGATTCGTTTGGAACGCTGATATATGAAGGCGATTTCAGAAATGGAAAATATAACGGAAGCGGAACGCTGTATTATGAATCCGGGACTCCCAAATATAAAGGGAAATTTAGTGATGGAAAATATAATGGCGATGGAATTTTATACAATGAGGACGGAAGTGTAAGAAAAAAGGGTAAATTTAAGAATGAAGACCCGGACACGGAACAAGAAAGACTTGTCACATCATTAGGTTCGTCTATTACTATGGCATTAGCAACCACAATGACAGAAAAAGGAGCTGCATATTTCTTTGAACCAGAATCTGCGGACAGTGACGAATCATTGTCCGAGACGGAGAGTAGTGGAGCGAATGAGCAGTCGGATGACGATTTGGACAAAATGTTAAGAGAATCAGTTCTCCCGGTTGCTGTTGATGCACATCCAATCGATATGGGTACGGAAGACGAGGAGTATATTTTTCCCATGAGCGATTATTTGGAATTAACGGACGAGCAGATATCGACATTGACACAGGATGAGATCAGAATCGCAATCAACGAAATCTATGCCCGACATGGATATATTTTTAAAGATAATGATTTGAAAACATATTTCGAGTCAAAGAGCTGGTATCATGGTACGGTAGAACCGGAAAATTTCCAGGAGTCCGTGTTAAATGTCTGGGAGAAAGAGAATATCAGAAAGCTTGCAGCGGCCAGAAATTAAAATGTGATTAAACAAAAGGAGTAGGAATAAAAATGGGGACAATATCAGGTATCATCCTTCTGGTGCTTTCGATTGTCATTACAAACAAAATCTGTAGAATTTTGTTTAGAAACACGATTGGTACTATGACAGCGTACATAACACGGACATTTATTGTGTGGCTGATTGTAATGCTGATTCTTGGCGGCATTTTCAGTTCAATCGGGATATTTTAGGTATGAAAAGAGGTCCAGATACATTTGTGAAGTGTATCGGACCTCTTTTTAGAATCGTAATTTGCAGTGTGAAAGAAATTACTGAATGAACAGTGTATTTACATCAAGCTCATTCTCAATCATGCCGGACTCATACATGAAATCGGCTGTATTCTGGAAACCTTCTTTGTCAGCGTCAGTGATTTCTGTGGAGAAGTCATAGAAACCGTACATTTCCTTTACCGCGTCAACATCAAGGTCAAGTGTTGCGGCAACAGTCTCCATGGTTGCCTCCTGGTTATCAGCCATGTAGGATGCGATCTCTTCCTGTGCAGCGTTTAATTTTTTAATGACATCCGGATGCTCGTCGTAGAACTTCTGGGTCGTTGCAACTGCGATCAGTGCGCTGATCAGGCCCTCGCCGTCTGCAACAAGGTGATAGCCCTGCTGTTCTGCATTGTAAGCAGTTGCGCCTGCGAGCAGGGCAACGTCAACGCTGCCGCCATCAAGACCTGCCTTTGCGTCAGGAATGCTCATGTTTACATAATTTACATCGTCAAGAGTCATGTCAGCCTGCGCAAGATAGGAGACAAGGAGCTCATGAAGGTTTGTGCCGGTCGGGCCTGCGATGGTCTTTCCTTTTAAACTCTCTGGAGTTGTGAGGGACTCATCCTTTGAGTACATGCAGAATGCCTTCGGGGAACGGCTGTACATGTTTAAGACCTTGATATCTGCGCCGTTTGCTGCGGACAGGATCACGGAAGTTGCGCCTACTGCGTAGAGAGCCTGAACATCACCGGAAGCGAGAGCCTGTGTCTGGTCAGCACCGGAAGTAAGCTCTGCGTACTCAACCGGAACGCCGAGTTCTTTCGCGAAGATTTCCTGGTCCTTCTCGATGATAGTCGGTACATTTAACGGGGACGTTACATAGGTAACGGTGAGTTTGTCGATGGATGTCTCAGCGTCAGCTGTAGCCTCGGCAGAAGTTTCAGCCTCAGCGGAAGTCTCAGCGGTTGTCTCGGTAGCAGAAGCAGCCTCAGTCTCTTTGCCCGCAGATCCGGAGCAGCCTGCAAGGGAAAATGTCATGCATGCCGCGAGTCCTAATGCGATCAGTTTTTTCATTTTGTTTTGTCCTCCTCATGTAAGTTGAAAAATAAGTGTATGATACGCCTAAGTTAATAGGCAGATATCCGAACTTAACGAAATGATAGGAATCCTTTAAATAAGGAAACCATCTATTAAAATTTTTTGTGGGACAGCTCATAACATTATGTTTATGCTTTGAATGTTATATCTGCTGGAAATAGCGTAAGAATAATATCATAAAAATTAGAATGTATTGAATTACATATAAAATATATTTAATTTATAAAATTCAGATTCTCAATGATATCTCTCTTGAGCGCAATAAACTCCTCATCCAGAAGATTTCTTTCCTTGGACGGCGCCTTCACCGGATAAACATGCTTCACAAGCCCTTTTTCGATCATCACGATCTGGTCACCGAGGATCAGTGCTTCGTCGATGCTGTGGGTCACGAACATGATGCTGGAATGTTCCTTCTGCTGAACGCGGAGAAGTTCCCTCTGCATCTGTTCCCTCGTGAAATAGTCGAGAGCCGCAAATGGTTCATCCATCAGGATGAAGGTCGGTTCATATGCCAGTGCCCGCGCGATAGCCGCGCGCTGTTGCATGCCGCCGGAAAGCTGTGATGGGTATGCCTTTTCAAAGCCGGACAGGTTCACCGTGGAGACGATGTCCTGGATCTTCTCCTGATCGACCTGATTTTTCTTCAAACCGAAAATAATATTGTTCCAGACATTGAGCCATGGCATGAGCCGCGGTTCCTGGAACACAAAGGCGGTCTTGTGGGCGCCGTCCCAGAGAACCTCACCGCTGTCAGCGGATTCCAGACCGCCGGTGAGCCGCAGCAGAGTCGTTTTTCCGCAGCCGCTCTGACCTAAGATCACGGTGATCTTTCCTTCCGGGATCTCGAGATCGACGCCGTTTAAGACAGGAAACGTCCGGCCGTCAACCTGATATGTTTTATGAATGTCTTTTAATCTAATTCCAGCCATTTTCACCGGCTCCTTTCAGAAAGATGCTGATGAGAAGACCGAAGATCCGGTCTGTCAGATAACCTGCGATGCCGATGGCAAAGATGCCGACGATGACCTTGTCGGTCCGGGACATCTGCTGGGCGAAAAGGATCATGTGCCCCAGACCGGTGGATGCTGCGACCATCTCCGCACCGATGATAGCGCGCCAGCTGTAGCCCAGACCGATGCGCATTCCTACGAGAATGTCCGCCATGGCGTAGGGCAGCATGATGCGGAAAAATTTCTGGCGTTCTGTGTAGCCAAACATGGTTCCAACCTCCAGAAGCTTCCGGTCACAGCCCGTAAATCCCTTGACGATGTTTAAATACATCGGGAAAAAGGAGGCCAGAACGATGATGACCGTCTTTGTAGTTTCGCCGATTCCGCACCATAAAATAAGTAGCGGGATCATGCTGAGCGGCGGTACGTTCTTGAAGAACTGCACCAGGTACTCATAGTAACCTGCGGAGGCCGGAATCATCGCCCGCAGCATGCCGAAGGCAAATGCCAGGATAAAGGCGATCACAAAACCTTTTCCGACGCGCAGGAAGCTGATTTTAAGGTCACGGAAGAGCTCGCCGCTCTGCAGCATTTTGCAGAAGCTCTGGAATACTTTTTCAGGGGACGGGAGCACATAGGAACTTAAGATGCCCGCGCGGCAGACGATATACCAGACGGCGAAGACAGCCAGGATACCGATGAGCGGTGGGAAATATTTTTTAAATTTCTGATTCATCGCACTCCATCTCCTCTGTGACAGCCCTGAACGCAGTATAAAAGCTCGATCAGTCTTGCATCCTTCCATTCATTTCTGGTTACATAGGATTCGATCGCCGGGCGGCCGGACTTACTGACCACTGGAAACGGCAGGTCCTTAAAGAATCCAGGCGGGATCGGGCTTGCGTCCGGCGCAGGTTCCATCGGTTCGCCGATTGATGCGAGAAAGCGGTTCCACGGTACGAAATGTGTGTCTTTTAATTCCAACTTATTTCCCATGTCGGCTAAGATCCGGCATGGAGTTGTGATGATCTTTTCACCGTCCGCGAGATCCGGACGTTCTGCCAGTTCTCTCGCACAGTGGATCAGAATCGGCTCAATATCCGCGATCTGGATCTCAGGCTGCAGGGAATGTACCAGAGATACCGCTGCCGGACATCTCGCGTCCGCAAAAGTTCCATCTGCATGTTCCAAAAGCTCCCGATACTTCCGAAGCACGATCTCGCCCCAGCTTTCCCGACAGACCACTCGCGTCAGGTCATGCTTTTCCAGCATCCTCTCCAGTGCCTCCACCGAGATCATCCTCTCCGATACTGGATTGATCCATAGATAAGTCAAAGTAAAACTCCTTTCAATTAGCTATAACTAACCAATATTATTCAGCATAGCAGATTAGTAGGGAAATGTCAATTGGGAATGAAGGTCTTTTATAGTTGAGGAGAATTTTAACTTGACAATTATAATACATAATGACATAATGACTATATAATAACATGTCAATAAATGCCAAGGAGGAAAGTGAATATGGCTCCTAAAACAATATTAAGCAATGAGGATCTTGGAAAAAAAATAAAAGTCAGGCGCAATGAACTTAGACTCACAATTGAAGAAGCGGCTTCGCGAGCGGGCGTAGGTGTAAAAACCTGGTGCCGCTATGAATCAGGAGGCTCTATTCGAAAAGATAAATGTAAAGGAATTTGTAAGGCTCTAAACTGGCGCAGTTTTCCTGACAATGCAGGCAGTGAGCCGGGGAAAAATTTGATTGAAGAATACAAGGGACATGAAGCATGGTCACAGTTTTTAGCAGATAACTATGGAGTTAAAGCAGCTGTGTCTTTTGCCGTAGGCAGTGATGTCCTGCTTGATTATATTGAACAGGATCTATCAGATCTTGCATCTATGCCTGTGGGTTCTCATATTGGTCAATTAAACACATCGTTTATTAAGATGGATCTTCCTGCACAGTTTCTGATGAGATATACGTATGATTTTCTTTATCAAATGAAATGTACACTTGTTCATTTGCGTAGAAGTTTAAGTACTGGGAGAATGGTTAAAGCACATACAGTTATGGAAGAACTCATTATTTATTTATGTAATGAGGAAGCAATGGCGTTTATGGAAGTCAGCGATGAACGGGTAGCAACAGATAGTAAAAATTTGGGCTATTCAGAGGACTGGGTTTTTGACATGTTTGATGATGAAGATATTATTACTTTTTTATATTCCAATAGTAATTTAGAGGAAGATCATCCGTATTTTTTCACGCATTGGAATGAACAGCAATTTTATATGGATAATGAATAAGAGATAGTGTAAGATTTAGGGAGATAGTATGAATAAAAATGATACAATGAAATGGGAAGACATTTATAAAGTCTGGAAATGGGAAATGTGTAAATTTCCTGTTTTATCAGCTCAAAAGTACTGTTTAAAAACAGAAATTTCTAAACCGCGATTTGGACCGTGTTACAGCTTCAACTGGATTGAAAAAGAAAGAGAGAAGGAATCTATTGAATCTGATGTAGCGGCCCTAACTTCAGGACGAATGGAAATTGAAGCAGGGTGGAGCAAAGGAACAATTAGAACGGCTGCCTTGTTATGTTCTTGTGAAAAGGAAGAAGAGTTTGCTGCTGTTTGGATTTGTGCATTTGTGCTTTCTTTGACGCGGGGAAGATCAGGCGGAGATGAGACTCATAGAAATGCATTTAACTTGGAATATGAGGCAGCTCCTGTGTTTGCGAGAAAATATGGCTATTGGCATTCAAATTCAAGAGAATTTTTCCCGGAATTTTATATTCCTATGGAATTGTTTTGGGAAGATAAAAAATTGTCAGTATCCGCTCTTGTAAAATTGGCAGCACTCAATGCAGCAGTGGTAATAGGAAATTATACTCCTGTTGAGTACAAAAAAATATAACCTGTTAAATATGAAAGCAGCTGAAGAAGGGAAAGCCAATAAAATTAAAATAGGAAGTGAATGTATGGATATTAAAAGGCATGTTTACCAGACATTACTCAAATGGAAAAATGACAATTGTCATACGACACTAGAGGTTAATGGTGCGAGGCAGGTAGGAAAGACGTATATCATTAACAAATTTGCAGATGAAAATTTTAGTCATAAAGTGTATATAAACTTATTTGAACTGAGCGGAGAACAGTTCCTTTCCTGCTATCAAAAGGCATGCGATTGGCAGCCGGGAGAGGGACCGCGCCCTCAAGCTCCGCTACATGATGCATTTCGTCTGTTTGATGAAAATTTTTCAGACACAGAGGACACCGTTATTATCATAGATGAAATTCAAGAGTCAGCAGAAATTTATAACCGAATTCGTGAATTCACACGACAGTTTCGGTGCCGCTTTATTGTTACAGGCAGCTATCTTGGAAGAATCTATGAACCGGAATTTCGGTATTCAAGTGGGGATGTTACAAGTATTCAAATCTATACCTTATCATATGAAGAATTTCTGGAAGCAGCGGATACGGATCTATTTGAAAAATATAAGCTGCTTGGAAAAAAACTGGATTCAGTGACAGGGGCAGAATTAAAATCATGGTATGATATATATTGTCAAATTGGTGGTTATCCATCTGTTGTTCGTGAATACTTAAATTCGAAAAGTATAGAGCGAGCACGGAGTGAATTGATTAGAATCATTGATACCTTTATGAATGAATCAATTCGTTATTTTACAGATGTTCTTGACACCCAGGTATTTACGGATATTTTTCTTTCAATTTGCAGGATACTTGGCAGAGAAAAAAAGGGACTTGAAGAAGATAGTATCAGTGAAGAACTTCAAAAATTGGTAACAAGAGACTATTCCAGCAATATTAGTAAGGCAGTCTGCAACCGGGCAATTAGTTGGTTACGTTTTTGCGGCGTAATTGGATTTTGTGGGAAAATTATAGAAATGGACATTCTAAATTTTAAACCAGGATGCAGATGTTATTTTATGGATCTGGGATTAGCAAGTTATTATATGGCGCGAGTTGGGGCTGCACAAACAGAAATTGCAGGCATGCTGAGTGAAAACTTTGTATATATTAATTTGAAGAAGCGGCAGGATTTTCCAGAAGAAATTGCCTTTGAAATGCCAGCATTTGCGACTTTTAAGGGTGGAGAAGTAGATTTTGTGGTACAAGGTCTGAAGTCCTCCCGGAGATATGCAATAGAAGTGAAAACTGGAAAACATATTGGAAATACGGCAAAAAAAGTATTGGAATCGGGAAAAGCTGATTGTTTATTGTATTTGAAAGGTGATACGTTAGGGGGGCAGGAAGGAAAAATAGAGACCGTACCCATTTATCTTCTGGAAAAATTGAATTTTTAACTTGAAATCTTAGAAAGGCAGTGATATACTTTCAAACGTTGCTAAGCCCGCAAAAACCAAGGTCTTAAAGGGCTTTCGCCGATTCCCGGCGTAAGGTCATATACTTGCAGTATATGCCTTCCGCGGCATTCGTCAGATGTACATGCGAGCATGTCCGCCTGACTCATTGCTGCGCGAAAATGAATCGAGTGTTCGTGACCTTCCACTCGTAAAACAAAACTAAAGGAGAAACTGAATATGAAAAACAACGCAACAAACAGCCCGGTACTGACACTTGTATACGGGGCGGCTATCGCGGCGATCTATGTGGTGCTGACGATGGTGTTCCTGCCGATCAGCTTTGGACCGATCCAGTTTAGGATCTCTGAGCTTCTCTGCGTACTTCCGTACTTTACCCCGGCGGCAATTCCGGGACTCTTTATCGGATGCCTGCTTGCCAACTTTCTTGGCGGCGCGGCGGCTCTCGATGTGATCTTTGGAAGTATTGCGACCCTGATCGGTGCGGTAGGTTCTTACCTGCTCCGGAAAAACCGCTATCTGGTATCTGTTCCGCCGATCCTCGCGAACATGATCATTGTTCCGTGGGTGCTCCGCTTCGCATACGGTTCTGAGGACATGATCTGGTTTTCCACGATCACAGTCGGAATCGGAGAGATCCTGGCTATCGGTCTTCTTGGTCAGATCCTGTTATCCGTTCTGATCCGGTATCAGCATGTGATTTTTGGAAAAGCTGCAGCGTAAAATTAGTGATCCCGTATCTGTTGGATGAAAAATCCAGTAGATGCGGGATTTTTTATGGAACAGGAAATTTCGAGAAATTCCCTGTTCCATAAAAAGGCACTAACGTGCCAAAGATGCGCACTCGCGCGAAGATGTAGATTGTCGCAAGTGACCGCGCGAGGGGCTGTGAAAAAACATAGCCTATAAAAAAGAAGGGCCAAATGATTTCTCATTTTTTCACACGCCCTTTTTATATAGAAAGTGCTGCACAGAAAAGAAAAGATCTGCGTGAATTTCGCCTCATGTTAATTTTTCCACGAGGATAGATTTTCTTTTGCTTTTGTGATATCATGTGTAAAAGACCGTGCATATTTAAGCACATATTTTTTATGTGCTTAAATGTACACAGTATAAAAATATCTAAAATAGAGATCAAATATCCGAAAGGAGACTGCGATGTATCAAATCGATTTTAATAAACCAGAACATATTCACTTTATCGGCATTGGCGGAATCAGCATGAGCGGACTGGCTGAGATCCTGCTGGAGAGAGGATTCACAGTAAGCGGCTCTGATGCCCATGAGTCCGAGCTCACCGACAAGCTCACCGCCCACGGCGCAAAGATCGTCTACGGGCAGCGGGCGGAGAACATTACCGACGATATCGACGCTGTTGTATACACAGCGGCGGTTCACCCGGATAACCCGGAGTACGCGGCGGCAGCGGCAAAGAATCTCCCGATCCTCTCCAGAGCGGAGCTTCTCGGACAGCTCATGAAAAACTATGAGAAATCCATCGCTGTGTCCGGAACCCACGGAAAGACAACGACAACTTCCATGCTGACTGAGATCCTGATGGATGAAAAGAAGAACCCGACGATCTCCGTCGGCGGAATGCTGGACTCCATCGGCGGAAATATCCGTGTCGGCGGACCGGAACTTTTCGTGACAGAGGCCTGCGAGTATACAAACAGCTTCCTGTCCTTTTTCCCGAATATGGAGATCATATTAAATATAGAAGCAGACCATCTCGATTTCTTTAAAGACATCGAAGATATCCGCCATTCATTCCGCAGATTTGCGGAACTTCTCCCGGAAAACGGAATCCTCATCATCAACAGCGATATCCGTGACTACAGAGAGATCTGCGACGGACTTCCGATCAAGGTGATCACCGTCGGAAGCGACCCGGAAAAGAGCCATTACAGCGCCGCAGACGTGACATTCAACGAGAATGCCTGCGCAACCTATACTCTTTTAGAGGACGGAAAAGCCATTGACACGATTACTCTCGGTGTACCGGGGATCCACAATGTATACAATTCCCTGGCGGCCATCGCAGCGGCTCACGAGCTGGGAATCCGCGGCGATGGGATCAGGAACGGACTCTTAAGATTTACGGGTACACACCGCAGATTTGAGAAAAAAGGCATGATCGGCGGCGTGACCGTCATTGATGACTACGCGCATCATCCGCAGGAGATCGCGGCGACTCTGGCAGCGGCGAAAAATTACCCGCACCGTGAGATCTGGTGCGTCTTCCAGCCGCATACATATACGAGAACCAAGGCGCTGATGGATGACTTCGCGAAGTCCTTATCCGCAGCGGACCATGTGGTTCTCGCGGACATCTATGCAGCCCGGGAGACGGACAATCTGGGAATCAGCTCTGGGACATTGGCGGAAAAGATTGCCGCGCTGGGGACGGATACCCACTATTTCCCGAGTTTCGACGCGATCGAGACATTCCTTCTTGAAAATTGTGTCAACGGCGACCTGTTGATAACTATGGGGGCCGGAGATATTGTAAAAGTGGGCGAAAAGCTCCTTGGACAGTAAGTTATCCACATTATCCACAGAGTTTTCAACAGAATCCTGTTGAATACCCTGTGGATTTTTTGATTTACATAACTGTAAATTTGAAAATGCCGGAAAGTAGGGAAAAATAAGGAAAAACGGGAATTTTTCGAGTTTCATTGATAATTATGTAACGCATTTATCCACGTTATCCACATTATCCACAATCAGCGCAGTGGATAATTCCGGCTATTTCATTTTTTGTGGGGGTATGTTATGATATTTCAAGATGAGAAGAGATAACGAGTGTGCCGGAAAGTGCGGTGCTGCCCGGAAAACTGAAAATGTGAGACGTAAGTGGCCGATGGAGAGAACGACCGATAGGGCAGAAGGCGGATATATCAGGCAGATTTGAAATGGAACGTGAACATAAAGGGTGAAAAAAGAATGGGTTTAGGCTACAAAAACAACATAAATGCGGCAGTGACCGCCGTTTCCAATACATTTATTGACGAATACATGGGGACAGCCAGCGGAGAATATGTAAAGGTGTACTTATATCTTCTGCGCCACGCCGGGGAAAGCGTGGAGATCCCGGATATCGCGGACGCTTTGAACCACACAGAGGCAGATGTCCGCCGTGCCCTGGCATACTGGGAGCGCGCCGGTGTGCTTGCACCGGAGAAAGAGGAACCGGTGGTGAGTGAATCTGCGGTTACGAGAGAAAACATGACAGATACCGGATACATGGCACCGGAATCACGGAGAAATTACGGGGATACTGATGTGGAGGGAAGAATGCCGGAAGAGACTATGGAGGACAACGGAAAACAGCCGCAGAGCAGCGACCGCGGCATGGCGAAGCAGCAATCCGGAACCCCGGATATCCCGGACGCCGGCAACAGCTACGACCGCATGAAGCGTCTGTCGGCAGATGAAGAATTCTCTGCTCTCCTCTACGCGGTCCAACAGTACCTCGGAAAGACGTTCAGCGCCATCGAGTGCGAGAAATTCGCCTATTTCTATGACGTTCTCCACATGTCCTGCGAGCTTCTGGAATACCTGGCGGAATACTGCGCTGAGGGCGGCCACACCAGCATCCGTTACATAGAAAAAGTGGCGCTGAACTGGTATCAGGCCGGGATCCATACCCGCGACGAGGCGAGAGAGCACTCCACGAGATACTCAAAAGACACCTCCGCTGTCATGAAAGCCTTCGGCATCATGGGCCGGAACGCCGGAACCGCGGAGCAGGAGTTTATGCGCCGCTGGTTCAAGGAGTTCGGCTTCGACGCTGCGATCGTCACGGAGGCATGCAACAGGACGCTCACAGCCACGGGAGCGGCGAGCTTCCCATATGCCGACAAGATCCTCACAGGCTGGAAGGAAAACGGCGTGCGGACCTTACAGGACGTTGAGACCTTAGATAAACGCCGTCAGGAGAAACAGGCGAAGAAATCCGGCGCGGCATCGAGACAGACCCGGAACACATCGACAAACCGGTTCAACAACTTTGAACAGCGGTCCTACAATTACGATGATTATGTCTGGGAAGACATAAAGAACAGAAAATAACGGCCAGCCGGTCCGCACATTGATGCATGGACCGTAAGAGTTATTGTGTACGGGGGAATAAGTTCTCTGAATGGAACCTCGTAAAAAATGCAGGATAAAAGGAGGCAGTGCGGATGGCACTCAGTAATTCCCAGTACGACGCGATCATGCGTGTCTACAATCAGAGACAGTTTCAGGACAAGCGCGAGCAGGATAAGCGGATCGCGGAAGTGTACGAGAAAGTCCCACAGGTAGAGGCACTGTCCGATGAGATCGCGGCGACTATGGCTCAGGCGGCGAGAAAGATCCTCGCCGGTGATCGCGCGGCGGCGGATCAGTTGAAAAAAGACGCGGAATTTTTAAAAGAGCAGAAAGCGGTCTACTTAAAACAGAACGGATACCCAGCAAACTACCTGGAACTCCAGTATGTCTGCCCGGACTGTAAGGATACGGGATACGCGGACGGAAAAAAATGCCACTGCTTCAAGCACATGGAGATTGAGATCCTGTATGACCAGTCGAATATCCGCGAAGTTCTGGAACGGGAGAATTTCGACACACTTTCCATGGCATACTATGACAGAGATCATGTGGACGAAAAGACAGGGATGACTGTCTACGACTATATGTCCAAGGTGATCAGGGAATGTAGGGAATATGTGGAAAAATTCAAAAATGAGAAAGGAAGCATCCTGTTTACCGGAAATACTGGCTGCGGAAAGACATTTCTGAGCAACTGCATCGCGCGGGAGCTGATCCGAAGATATTTTTCTGTGGTCTATCTCACGGCAACGGATATGTTCGACATTCTGGCAGGAAGCCGTTTCAATGGAGGCGATGACGATGAGGCGAAGGACCGGGCGTCCTATATTCTGAATTGTGACCTTCTGATCATCGACGACCTTGGAACTGAATTGATCAATACATTCACGGCATCCCAGATGTTTTACTGTGTTAATGAGCGGCTGAATCGAAATAAGGGAACGATCATCTCCACAAACCTGACACTTGGCGAGCTTCAGGACGCGTTCACGGAGCGCGTGACCTCAAGGATCATGAGCCGGTATAAGATCATACCACTGATCGGGGATGACATCCGTCTCGTGCGCAGAGGATTTATGCGCAGAGGATAATAAAACGTGCCGGGGTGGCCGGAGAAAAAAGGAAAATCCTGTCGGAGACGGCCGGAAATCCGGTTGACGGGGCGGGTGGATGGTGTTATAAATGAAATGTATGTACGCTGCAAAAATGGGGAACCGGGTAAATGCCGTGAAGAACAGGCTGACCGGAGAGCAGCGGATAAAAATATCAAATAATGAGTAGAAAAAACAGGGAGGAACAGGAATGCTGTACGAAGAAAAGCAGATTGAGACAATACCGGTTGGACCATTAGGTCTGATTCCGCTGAAAAGCTGTGAGGATCTGGGTAAGAAGGTAGATGCCTGGCTGGTCGAGTGGAGAAAAGAAAGAGAGAGTGAGCACAAGACCACGATCGCTTTTGCTGGATACCAGAGAGATTCCTATATTATCGGCGCAAAGACTCCGCGTTTCGGCTCTGGTGAGGCAAAGGGAGAGCTGACAGAGTCTGTCCGCGGTGATGACCTCTATATTATGGTAGATGTCTGCAATTATAATATGACATACACGATGAACGGCTTAAAGAACCACATGTCTCCGGATGACCACTATCAGGACTTAAAGCGCGTGATCGCAGCCGTAGGCGGAAAGGGCAGAAGGATCAATGTGATCATGCCGTTCCTCTATGAGAGCCGCCAGCACAAGAGAACGGGTCGTGAGTCCTTAGACTGCGCGATGGCGCTCCGCGAGCTCGTCGACATGGGCGTTGAGAACATCATTACGTTCGATGCGCATGATCCGCGCGTCCAGAATGCGATCCCGTTAAAGGGCTTTGAGACGGTACAGCCGATCTACCAGTTTATCAAATACCTGTTAAAGAACGAGAAGGAGCTTGAGATCGACAGTGACCACATGATGGTCATCAGCCCGGATGAAGGCGGTATGGGACGCGCAGTCTTCTTCGCAAATGTTCTCGGACTGGATCTCGGTATGTTCTACAAGAGACGTGATTACACAAAGATCATCAACGGCCGCAACCCGATCGTTGCCCATGAGTTCCTCGGCGCAAGCGTGGAGGGCAAGGACGTGATCATCGTTGACGATATGATCTCCTCCGGCGAGAGCATGCTCGACACCGCAAAAGAGTTAAAGAGAATGAAGGCAAGAAAGGTCTTCATCTGCACGACATTCGGTCTCTTTACAGGCGGATTAAAGAAATTTGATGAGTACTACGAGAATGGCATCATCGACCGCGTCCTGACGACGAACCTTGTTTATCAGACACCGGAGCTGCTCTCAAAACCGTACTATATCAATGTTGACATGAGTAAGTACATTGCTCTTATCATCGACAACTTAAACCACGACGCATCCTTGAGCGATCTCTTAAACCCGACAGGAAGGATCAACCGCCTGTTGGCGAAGTACCGCGCCGGGGAGAGATAAGAATATTGGCAGCGAACGAACCGCAGTGAATTAGAAATTATGTGACCATATAAGAATGCCTGTCCTTTAACGGAAATTTTCCGGAGAAGGACAGGCACTTCTTTATTTCTGGAACTCTTGTGAAAGATTCAGCTTTCATCATAGTGACATTGCGATGAGATAGGGTACTCTTTGATCTTATATTGCAGGCAGCGCCTTGAGATGCCAGGATATTCGGCTGTTTTGGCCCGATAACCGGAACAGTATTGGAAATAGGAGATGCTGAAAATCCCTTGGAAAATGAAGTGGGAAAAACTGCCAGGGGAAAAAACATTAGACTAATTCACGAATCACCCGTGCTACGAGTGTACGGGAAAGAAGGACTGGTTTTTGGGTCAGAGCCTGGATGCGCTCCTTCATTTCGATGGTGTATCCGATGCAGTCTAAAAGGATCAGATCTGTATCGGCGGGGATCTCCTTTGCGGCTGCAAAAACAGCGAGAGGATCACCGTATGGGGATACAGAGGTCACGTGGAGAGAGTCACAGCAGTCTTTCCATTTTCCGGGCATCTGTGCCTCCTGTTCCTTTGTAGGAATGATGACAGACAGATTTTTCACGCCGATAGCCGGAATCAGTCCCTTTAAGATATGGTCAGGGAAGATAAGAGGGACATTGGAGCGAAATTCAGTCGGAAATTCTCCGGTGCAGAGGAAAAGAATCAGGGAAACACCCTGCTGTTCGAGATCGTCAATGCAAAGCTGCAGGCGGGGAAGAATGTAGGATTCCCCGAATGTCGCTGAGGTTCCGTCCGTGAGTCTGGACACAAGGACATTTTCACCGGGACGCGGAACAAACTTTGAGATCTCTTCCTTTGAAAGTCCGTCCAGTGCTCCGGCCTGAATGATCTCAACCGAGTCTCCGAGGATGGGCTGGATCTCAGGAATCAGGTCAACTCTGGGAGACTGGCCGACAGTAATCGCGCCGATTTTTTTCATAGTGATACCCCTTTCAGAATCATTGGTTTGAGGGCTGCCTGTGGCAGTCCACAGGTACATGATACCTTTACTTAGATATCATCAATATATCACATCTGCAGCCTCAAAGCCAGATAAACATTGTGCTTCCCATCTATCAATCCACATTGTTCGTATATTTCTGTCTCTTCCGAACGAACGTTGACGGTGTCATTCCGAGGCTCTCTGCGGCCTCACGGACGTTTCTGTACTTTTCGTAGGAATGGAAGGAATGCACCCAGCATCCTGTGAGGGGGGGGCAGAGTCTTTCTCATCTGGAGGCGACGACGACGTTTCTCGAGAAGAGGGCGCATGGGGAGTTTGTGAGAAAATAGAGAAAACCCTACCAAATTGAGAATGAAGAAACCTCCGGGAATAGCAAAAATGCGGTGACTGGAGGTTTTCTTATGACTTGCCGCTTATCAGGTGGTGCATGTCAGGAGGTAAAACAAATTTAAAAGAAATTTAGGATTTTCCTCTGTCAGGATGTGGTATGATATTGGCACAGAAAGGCTGATGTGCGTGACCAATGTGTGCGTCAGCAGTCTGATTGATAAGATATAAGAAATATGCTATAATGAAATGCGGCTTACAGAGAGGAGACAGCTATGAGAAAGACGTATTTGTACATGACAGCAGTAGCAATGAGCGCAGCTTTGGCGGCCGGATGCCAGAAGGCAGAACCGGCGGAGACAACTGCGGCAGCAGAGACAGTGGCTGAGTCAACCGGGACAGGGATGGCGGAGAGTGAGTCTTCTGAAACCAGTGGAACAGCGGCGCAGGACTATGAGAGGCTTGCGGATTATCACCTGCTTCAGGGAATCGTGACGGGGACGAATGACGAAAAAGGAACGTTTACGCTCAAAGCAGATGACGGTGGAGAATATGTGATCACGACCGGGAATATCGGTGACGTGGAGACCGAGATCGCGGATGACAGTCTTGTTGTAATCGGATATATCGGTGTCGAGATCCATGACAATATGGATCTGGAGAAAGTCAATATGGTGATCGCGGCACCGGGAGATGATGACTGGACGATTGCATATGCAGAGGGAACGACGACGGCCAATGCGATGAGCACGTTTATGATGGTGACAGCAGATGGAACTGAGATGGGGTTCATGAAGGATGGCTGTCCGATGGATGAGGATGCTCTGGGCGGAGACAGCGGAGCGAAGATTGGCGTTGTATATATGGATTCCGAGGATGTAAGCTTTCCGCTGGAGATCAAGAAATTGCAGTAAAAAATATAAATATGGGAATTTTCCCGGAAAATAGCTGGCTATAACGGTCTTCTGTTTAGCTGTCCGGGAATAGCAAAATTTTTGAGAATTATAATATATCAAGAAAGAAAATGGGGTTTAAAAATGGCAGATTTATTTCACCGTGTAAGTATTCGTAAATTTAAAGATGAGGCTGTATCAAATGAAGATATCGGTTATATTCTGGAGGCAGCGATGGCAGCGCCGTCCGCGAAGAACCAGCAGCCGTGGGAGTTTTATGTAGTAGAAAACCGTGAAGTTTTAAAACAGCTCGGAGAGTCCAGCCCGTTCTCCGCGCCGGCAGGAAAAGCACCGGTGGCGATCGTGACTGCATACCGTGAGGAATGCGATCTGCCGGAATTTGCACAGATCGATATGAGCATCATGATGGAAAACCTGTGGCTTGCAGCGGATGAGATCGGACTTGGCGGCGTATGGCTCGGCGTAGCTCCGAGAGAGGAACGGATGAAGGATGTAGAGAAGATCGTCGGAATCCCGGCGGGACAGCGGGCCTTCGGCATCTTTGCTCTCGGTTACCCGGATGAGGAGCGGACCCAGCAGGATCGGTTCGATCAGAGCAGGATCCATTATGTGAAATAAGATAGAAGAAGGAAAGAGACAGTGTGGAGAGATCCGTACTGTCTCTTTTGCTCATGTCAGAAAGAAAATGCCGGATAGAAGCTGCAGATGATAAGTGGAAATGTAACCCATGCTACACTGTAGCAATTCATATAGAAAATAAAACCGGATTCCGATATCATGAAGGAAAAGAAAGAGACTGGGAGGAATGATCATGAAGAAAATTTTTGATTATGTCGATCAGAATTTTGATCGCATGATGGAGGAAATGAAGGAATTTTGTTCCCACCGCAGCGTAGCAGGGGACAAGACCGGATTGGAAGAGACAAGAAACTGGATTGACAAGAAGCTAAGTGCAGTGGGAATTCCGCACGAATTTCAGAAAGTGGAGAATGGAAATGCCTTAATTTCAGCTTCTGTTTCCGGTGAAGATGGAGATAAACATCCGTCTCTGTTATTCTATAATCACTACGATGTCGTGGAAGAGGGGAAACATGAGCTGTGGTCCAACGAGCCGTTTAGACCGATGATCCGTGACGGTGTCCTTTATGGGAGAGGTGTGTCGGATAATAAAGGTCCTCTTCTCTCAAGAATTCAGGCGGTGGAAGCGATTCTTGCAGTGGAGGGCAAGCTGCCGATCAATGTAAAATTCCTGTTTGAGGGCGATGAGGAGACGAGCAGCCCGTCTTTATCTAAGTTTTCCAGAGAACAATCAGAAAAGTTTAAAGAATTATCGAAAGCAGACGTCTGCCTGTGGGAAAATGGGCGCCGCGATGAAGAAGGAAGACCATGGGCGAGATTCGGCGTCAGGGGAAGTGTGAGCTTTGAACTGTCGGTAGAAACTGCGAAAAAAGATGTTCATGCCAGAATGGGGACATATGTTCCAAGTGCATCCTGGCGGCTTGTATGGGCGCTTGCAAGTCTGAAAAGTGCGGATGAGAGAATCACGATCGAGGGGTTCTATGATGATGTCCTTCCGGTGACGAAAAAGGACGAAGAGATCTTAAATGCATTCCCATATAATGAAAAGAGCCAGTTGGAAAAACTGGGACTGACCTCATTCCTGCGGGGAAGCAGTGGGCTGGAATTGAAAAAGCAGATCTATATGGAGCCATCCATGTCAGTCTGCGGTCTGGAAGCCGGCGAGCTTTACAATGGAGCCAGAGGAATCGTGCCGCACAAAGCATACGCGCGGATCGGATTTTATCTGGTTGCAAACCAGTCTCCGGATAAGGTGGAAGAACAGCTGCGGGAACATCTGAAAAAGCATGGTTTTGGAGATGTAAAAGTCGTACGCAGAGGCGGAAATACTCCGGTCCGTACCAGCGTGGATATTCCGTTAAAGGAATGGCTGGAACATTCCGCGGCGGAAGTTTATGACAAACCGATGGTGATCGAGCCGACAGCGCTTGGCAGTGGCCCGGCAATCTATTTCCACCGTGCATGGCCGGATATGCCGATCGTTGGCGTAGGACCAGGAAATACAAATGCAAACCATCATGCACCGAATGAAAATATGAAGCTGGATGACTACAAGGCATCCATAAAACATATGATCGCGCTGATGTACGAGATGGGGAAACAAGATAGAGAATAAGAAATAAAAGAACAGATCTGGTATTATGTGTAAGTACCAGATCTGTTTTACATTAGATATCAAAGGTGGGATCACGGTCAATCCGTAATATGGATGCTGTTGAGTTCCACCCGTTTATTAATGACACGGAGAAAGTCTTCGCGGGCCAGTTCACTGATCAGGCGGCTCACCGTCACACGGTTTGTTCCTATAATAGAGGCAATCTCCTGATGTGTGTAATAATGGCTCAACGGATACCAGGTGCGGTCTTTGCTGGATGCCGGATCGGACAGGAGAACAAAGAAATTTTTCAAACGTTCTTTCACGCATTCGAGAGTTACACTTTCAAGTTCCCGCTGTAAGAATGCCCGCTTATTGCTCAGACTGCGGATGATGGCATCGCGAAACACCTTTTTTTCAATCAGAATATTATATGCATTGGCATCAATTTTATATAAAACAAGATCAGTCAGCGCAGAGGTATAACGCTCTGCGATCGAAAACATTTTTTTATTTGCAAACAGACTTTCCGTAAGAAACCATCCGGCACTGAGAATGTAGGAAATCTTTTCCTGCCCGGTCAGCCCAAACATGGAGTGGGAGGTCGAGCCACTTGCAATATAAGTGATTTCTGTAAGCTTTTGACCGGGTTTAATATAGTAGGTATTAGCAGGCACCTCAATGCGGTACCCATATGTTTTTACAAGCTCGGAAAGCTCGTCGTTGATATATGGTTCGAAATTTACACAGTATTCTCGTTCCAAAGCCAAACACCTCCTTAAAATGCGGGGAATGCCGGGACTCCAGCTTAAAAATATGAAAGTGAAATACATCATACAGTTATGAAAAAGTTTATCATTATGCCTAAAAATTGTCAAGAAGTATAGCTTTATAGAGTAAAACAAGAAAAAATGTAACATTTATTACAATGTGACATTGTTTATAGCGAAATAGTAAGAAATTTTGCTATAGTTAAGCCACAAAAGAAAACCTGATCAGGCCCCCGCAAAGTTAAGAAGAAAAGGAGTTGTATGTATGAGTCAGAAGAAAAAATTTCAAATTCCTCACGTGTTTGTTATTCTGGTAATGATTGTCATTTTTGCAACCGCTATGACATATATCATCCCGGCAGGGGAATTCGCCAGAGTGAAGAATGAGGCAACAGGAAAAATGATCGTTGACGCGACCTCTTTCACATGGGTTGAACAATGTCCGGTAAGTTTCCTTAAAATTCCGAACTACATAGTGAACGCATTGGCGGGCTCAAGTCTGATTTGGATGACGATTTTCAGCGCGGCTTCCATCGAAGTAATTCTTGCTACAGGAGCATTTGACGCAGCGATCAATATTATGATCCACAAGTATAAAAGCAGTGAGAAGCTGCTGCTGATCGGAACGATCATTGTATTTGGTATTTACGGTATGCGCCAAAACCCGGTCAGTATGATTGGATTTATTCCGGTACTTGTTCTGTTCTGCCGTATGTGCGGATATGATGCGCTGGTTGCGGTGGCCATTGTTGTTCTTGCGGCAGGCGGCAGCCAGAGTATTGGACCGGTAGCTCCGGCAACAACAGCGATCGCGCAGGGGTTCGCAGATCTTCCGATTTTCTCCGGAATCGGCTATCGTTTAGTGCTCTGCGCAGTGTTCCTTGCGCTGAATGCATACTTTATCGTTACGTATGCGATGAAGGTAAAGAAAGATCCGAAAAGCAGTCTTGTATATGACTTAGAAGAAAATGCAAGAAAACAAGGACTGGATACAAGCGTAGATAAAAAGGCAACGATCACAGTACGCCAGATCCTTGTATTGATTGTATTTTTGGTAAGTGTTCTTGCTCAGGTTTACGGCGGCATCAAACTTGGCTGGGGCAATACGGAGACAGCAGTTGCGTTTGTATGGCTTGCAGTTGCCGGTGGAATTGTCGGCGGTATGATGCCAAGTGAGATTGCAAGACACTTTAGCAAAGGCGCAGCAAAGATGATGACAGCAGCCATCATGATTGGTATTGCGACAGCGATTTCCAAAGTACTTTCTGATGGAAAGATCATCGATACAATTGTACGCGCGATCGCAAATGTTCTGATGGCATGCCCGGCATTTATCCAGGGACCGATGATGTTTATCGCGAACACTCTGATTAACGTATTTATTCCGTCCGGTTCCGGACAGGCTGCTGCCGTTATGCCGCTTATGGTTCCGGTTGCAGACCTGATCGGAATGACAAGACAGACCGTTGTTCTTGCGTTCAACTTTGGTGACGGACTTGGAAACTATATCATTCCAATGTCCTCAGCGTTGATGGCAAACCTTATGGCAGCAGGTGTATCCTATGGTACATGGATGAAATTCATGAAGAAAGTATTTGCAAGCTGGGTCGTTCTTGCATGCATTGCAATGATCGTAGCACAGATGATCCATTATGGACCGTTCTAATAGGCATCGGAGGTTAAGATGAGACAATTAAGGGAAAGTCTTCTTGAAGAATTAAACAGTAAAAATATGCTGGAGACGATTGGAACATTCAATCATCTATTCCGTTACAGCGGAACAGCAGAGGGAGAGGCAGCGGTTTCTTATCTGGAAGAAAAGCTTTCGGAGTATGGAATTCCGTTTGAGCATTGTGAGTATGATGGCTTTTTCAGCCTCCCGGTGCGGGCATTCGCGAAAGTTGACGGAGTGGAATATCCGTTAGTCGGAGATGTTTACAGTGCAGAAGCAGACAGCCTTCAGGGAACGTTGTATTATGACTCTCTCAGCGAGGAAAAAGGACTCACAAAGAATCAGGAAAAAGATCGTTTTGAGTCATTTCGCGACAAAATCGTTCTAACGTGGGAATCCAAGGGCGTTTTTGTGAGAAGGGCAATGGAGGCAGGAGCCAAAGCAGTACTGCATATCTGTGCAACAAAAGGCGACTATATTCATCATAGCAATATTGGGATGATCTGGGGAACACCAGATTTTGATGAGGCTGCGTATATGAAATTCCTTCCGTCAGCGGGAATCAGACGTGCGGACGGAGAAGCTCTGATCGAAAAGATGGCAGCAGGAGAAATGGATGCTGAAGTCACGATTGAAATGGAGACAAAGATCCGTAGAAGTTCCATGGTGGCTGTTGATATCAAGGGAAAGAGTGACAGTTTTGTGCTTGTTTCCGGTCACTACGACTCCTGGTACGAGGGAATTACAGATAACGCGGTCAGCGATGCGATCCTTTTGGAGTATGCGAGAGTGCTTTATGCACATCGGTCGGAATTAAAGCGTGGAGTACGGATCGCATGGTGGTCCGGTCATTCAGATGGAAGATTTTCCGGATCCACATGGTATTGTGACAGCCATTACGCAGATCTCAGAAAGAACTGTGTGGCGCATGTGAATCTGGATCTGACCGGGTGCAAAAACTCAGAGCAGATCGTAGCACGGACAGCAGGTTCTGAGGGCATTTCCTATACAGCAGACCTGATCGAAAAGTACACGGGAAAGAGACCCGATGTGTATATTCCGATGATCCGTGGAGCAGATCAGTCTTTCTGGGGCGCCTATGTGCCGATCACGATCATGTTAAAATATGAACCGCTTCCGGAAAAACGTCTGTCAGACTGCCCAAGCGGCGGACCATGGTGGCATACCCCGAAAGATACGATCGATAAACTCGATGAGAAGATCATGATGCGTGATGCAAAGATCAACATGGAAATGCTGGATGATATTCAGAGCGCAAAGATGATTCCTGTAAATATTCCAGTCTTTTTAGAAGATTTGGATGGCAGATTAAAGAAGACATTGTCCGGATTGGCACCGGAGTTTGACACGACGGAGATCTGCGCTGAATGGAACAGAACGAAAGAGTCGTTGGAAAAGGCGGCCGAGCGCGCGGAAAGTATGGAGGACAGTGATCTTTTCCTGAAAGAGACAGTGGGAAAGCTGCTCCATATCGTTTACTGCAGAAAAGCACCGTATCTGCATGATTATGGTGATGGATTTGGGATCTTTGGAGCGATTGGACGCTGCAAGGGAATCACAAAGGATAATACGCCGTTAGATGTTTATGTAATGGCGGGAAGCGAGTATCTGCGAATGAAGAACCGGCTTTGCATGGGACTTAGGGAGATTCAGGAACAGGCAGAGCGGATCTGACAGCAGGTATGATAAAAAGACACTGAATAACAACGGAAATAGCAGGGAAACCTGCTTTTTCCCGTATAAGGAGACAGAATTAGAGGAAGGAGATTTGACCTATGGGAAAAGTTGTATCAGCAGAGGTGTTTTTGCTGCACAGAAAAACAATCGTATTGGCAACGGCTTATGGACGTCCGGCACAGGTAAGAGGTCACGTGATCGTAAAGCTTACAGACGAGAATGGGCTCTGTGGCTGGGGCGAGGCGACTCCACTCCCGAAATTTACCGGCGAAACGCCGGAATTTGTACAGTATGTACTTGAGAAGGAACTTATATCGGAAATCATAGGAGTAGATGCGGCAGATCTGTGGGAAGCCAGAAATCGATGGAATCATAAGTTCCCGGAGCATGCAGCGGCCAAGATGGCGTTGGAGGCTGCTTTTTATGATCTTGCAGCGAAAGAGCGGAAGCTTCCTCTTTACCAGATGTTCGGTGGAAAGCTGCGGGAGAAGGTTATGATCAATCGTCATCTTGGAATCATGGGAATTGACGAGGCGGTGGAAAAGGCGGTCCAGTATCGGGAACAAGGGTATCACAGCATAAAAATGAAGATCGGTACGGATGTTGAAGAAGATATCCGCCGGGTCTGCGCAGTCAGGGATGCTGTTGGATATGAAATGAAACTTCGCGTGGATGCCAATGCGGGATACAGCTATTCGGATGCATATAAGTTTATTCGAAAGACCAGTGATCTGGATTTGGAAATGTATGAACAGTTGCTTGATAAACATGATTTTAATGGGACAAAGCAGCTGAAACGGGATACCGGTGTTGTGATCGGAGTCGACGAAGCGATCAATACGGTCCAGGAGGCAGTCCGGTATGCATATGAGCGGGCGGCTGATGTGTTTGTTCTGAAGCTTGTCAAAACCGGCGGGATCCAGAATGCTGTTACGATTTCAGAAATTGCGGCATCCGCAGGAATCCGCTGTGTAGTGACCAGTACATACGATACACAGATCAATGGAGCTGTCTGCCTTCATCTTGCATCGTCCCTTCCGGCATCTACGATGTCCAATGATATCACCTGCTATGCGACCCAGCCGGATATGGCAGATACATGTCATGTGTTGAAGGATGGCTATTTGACGGTTGGAGATGAAGCCGGAATCGGGGTGCGAAGCCTGAAAGAGATGAAGATCGTCTGAGGTTGATTTTTTGACAAATCCCCCAAGTTGTCAATTGAGTGCCAGAAAGACAGTCCTGTCCGGTCGCCGCAGATATTTTCGGATGCCTGCATTCTGGTAGAAGGCGGAATTGAGGGAGCCTTGAAAAAATTAAAAAAATGATCCTGAAACAAAACAGGATCGGATGCGAAGAGCGTGTGAAGAATGAAGTTTCATTTTTCATACGCCCTTTTTGTGTAACAGGAAGTTTTGAGGAGTTCCCTGCTACACAAAAGGTATTAACGTGCCGATGATGCGCATTTGCGGGCAGACGGATGCAAATTACAGATTTTTTCTGAAAAATTCTTCTGCGTTCCGGAACATGATGCCCTCTGCCAGCTCCTTTGACATTCCCTTTTCCAGGAAATATTCGTAGAGATCAGCAGCCTTTGCCGGAGTGTTCAGGTATGTAGGAAGTGCCGCACCGTCGAAGTCGGAGCCGAGGGCGATGTTTTCATAGGCACCGAGGCTGAAAAAGTGCTCGATGTGGCGGTAGAGGTCGTCGGGAGAATCGCCGATGCCTCCATCGGTAATGAAACTCTTGCAGTAGTTGAGGCCGATGAGGCAGTTCCGGCGGACGATCTCGCGGATCATATCATCCGTCAGATTCCGCTTGTGGGAACAGATGGCGCGCGCGTTGGAGTGGGTCGCAACGAACGGGCGGCGGGCGGTCTCAAAGAGGTCGGCGTAGCCGGTGTCGTTTAAATGGGAGACATCAACGAGGATCCCGCGGTCTTCCATTTCACGGACTGCCTGCCGTCCGAAATCTGTCATTCCGTGAGTGGTGGTGTGTCCGGAACCGAGCTCATTTTCGCCGTTCCAGGTGAGCGTCATGCAGCGGACTCCGTCATCTGCCAGTTTTTTTACGCGGGTGATATCACCGGCGAGAGCTGCTCCGCCCTCGATGGTCAGAAAAGCGGCCGTCTTTCCTGCCTCCCATGCAGCATGCATATCGGAAACGGAACGGCAGGGGGAGATGCGGTCATGAAATTTTTCCATCTGGCGGTTAAAATTGTCACGGTTTGTTTCGTAGTAATCGATGGCAGCCTGTCCGCGGTGTTGATCCGGGATGAAGATGGCATAAAACTGTGCCCAGTGAACATCGGACGGAAGTGAGGACAGGGAGAGGACACGACCCGGATCATCAAGTGTGTCCGCGGTCGGACCTTTATGAGTACAGTTTGCAATCGTTGTGTCCGGATTTGAATAGGTGCAGTCTGTGAGTGTGTCGCAGTGCAGATCGATCAAAGCATAGGGATTCATAGGAAATTCCTCCTGAAAATATATTTTGAATTTATTGTAAAGGAACCGTTCAGACGTTTCCGTCAATTCTGTCTTCGGATCTCGCCTTTTAAGATCATCGGGTAGCGGATCAGGGCATCGGAATCAAGCGCTTCTTTTTTCATGTCCACCGCGGTGACCTGGTGGTTTTCGTAGGTCGTATAGTAGTAGGTTCCGGTCTCGGCACTGCAGCAGGAGGTGTAGATCGTGATCTCATATTTTCCTTCTGCAACCTCACAGCAGCCGCGCTGCTGGTCCACAGAGCCTAAGATATGGAAGAACTGGCTGACGCTTTCTTCTTCGCTGTCACCGGAGATCGAGTTTGCGCGGGTGAATGCCACGCGGGCAAAGCGGGACTGGGAAGAGAGATCCCCCGGAAGACCGAGAGCGCCCATGCCGCGGCTGTAGGTGGCAAGCGGAAGCTCCGGAGAAAAATGATTTTCCGGCTGGCGCGGGGAAAGCCCGAGATAGTTATTTAAATGGAACATCTGCAGATCAAAGGGCGGATTGTTTGTGAGAACACCGGCAGGATCATCATGGACATGGAGTCCATCGGTCATGGATTCCACGACGATCGCCTCGTTTTTATCCGCAATGATCCAGTGGAGGCTTGCGGCAGGCATCTGCGGACTAAAAGGTGTTCCGACAAGATTCATGCGGGCAAGCGCTTCGCGGACCTCCGGAATAGTTGCGCACCGGCTTAAGATCCAGGGGATAAATTCAAACTGGGCAACATTCTGCATTCCATCCGTCGGCTCTGCATAGGCGGCGTTTCCGACAAAGTTGAGTCCTGCCATGCCGAGTCCCTTTTCGTTCATGGCATCATAATACAGAGGATAATTGTCTGCAACGTGCGCCATGCCGATGATGGCATAGTGGGATGCAAGCGTATCCATATGGCGGAACGGGATCGGGTAATTGCGGGGAGTGATCGTGATCTCCTCTCCGTAGGAAAATTCGTAGTCTAAGGTCCTTCCAAAATAAAAGCCCTTTGTCTTGTAAGTTGCTGCTGTACACATAAGACAGGAACCTCCTTAAAAATAGTAAATTCGCAGCGCGTTTATCTCATTCGGAGACCTGACTCCCACGGAGACAAATTTGCTGTTACTCACCACCTGAAAGAGGCGGGAGTCTTTTCGCCTGAGATAAATACGGATATAGTTTCTTCTGCATAAAAAAGATTATACCGCATTTTTTGGAAAAATTCATTAAAAAGAGCTTTACAAAAACACTTTAGTATGGTAACATGATAACACGATGAAAACAGAGAAATGAAACCGGACAGAAAAATGCGGGCGGTTTTCGGATACGACGAAAAGCTGGTCCGGGCAGCCGGATCACGGACAGATAAGAGGAGGAAATAATGATGAAAAAGAGATTATTAAGCGCAGTTATGGCATCCGCAATGGTACTTTCCCTCGCAGCATGCGGCGGAGCAAAGACAGAGACAACAGCAGCAGAGACAACTGCCGAGAAAAAAGAGGAGACAACAACAGCAGGTACGACAGCTGCGGAGACGGCAGAAGCAGCAGGAGGCACACTGATCGTCGGCTTCGATCAGGATTTCCCGCCAATGGGATTTGTTGGTGACAACGGCGAATACACAGGCTTTGACCTTGATCTCGCGAAAGAGGTCGCAAGCCGTCTCGGTCTCGAATACAAGGCACAGCCGATCGCCTGGGACTCCAAGGATATGGAGCTTGAATCCGGCAACATCGACTGTATCTGGAACGGATTTACGATCACAGGCCGCGAGGATGATTATACCTGGACTACACCGTATATGGCAAACAAGCAGGTATTCGTTGTAGCGAACGATTCCGATATCAAGAGTCAGGCTGACCTTGTGGGAAAAGTCGTGGAAGTACAGGCCGATTCCTCCGCGGAGGCTGCGTTGAAGGAGAATCAGGATCTCGCAAATACATTCGGCCAGCTTTTAACGACACCGGATTATAATACCGCATTTATGGATCTCGAACAGGGTGCGGTTGACGCAGTCGCAATGGACGTTATCGTTGCAGGATACCAGATCAAGCAGAGAAACGCGGACTTTAAGATCCTTGACGATTCCCTCTCTGAGGAAGAATATGGCATTGGCTTTAAGAAGGGCAACACAGAGTTAAGAGATAAAGTACAGGGAGCGTTAGAGGAGATGGCTGCCGACGGCACATTAGCGAAGATCTCTGATGAATGGTTCGGCGAGGACGTTACGACGATCGGAAAGTAAGCGCGTGTCGGAGCTGTAGAAATCTTGCGGGATACGGAAATGCTGTTTGACAGACATTCCCATATCGGCTAAAATAGTAAAAGAATTTTGATTACGGGAACCGGAAAACAGTTCCCGTAATTTGTGTTATTTATCTCAGTCGAGAAGACTCCCACCTCTTTAGATGGTGAATAATAGCAAATTTGTCTCAGTG
>OMGF01000646.1_pt1 | contig 30461 bp, 29 predicted proteins | sample 1645861 | NCBI WGS metagenome assembly OMGF01 (sample SAMN05578586, study PRJEB25193) | human gut metagenome | biome: Human Microbiome; feature: human-associated habitat; material: feces | host: Homo sapiens | place: USA:Birmingham
TTACTTCATTTGCTTCAGTTTCCTGAAGCGTCGCGCTCAAAATTATCGACTGGTAATTTTCAGAAGTTATTCACTTCTGCATCATTCCATTCGTCTTTTCAAGCACCTGATTTTTTATGAGCTGAAGCTCTTCAAAACCAGATGCTCACGCTTATCGGTTCGTTATTCAGTTTTTAAAGATCGTCACTGCATCGCAGCGACAGGATGTGTATCTTACTCTCCCGATTTTAAAAATGCAAATATTTTTTTGCTCTGAAGTTGATTATTTCGATATTTTGCCATTAAGCATTTAATTTTTATTGAGAAAAAATTTAAAAAATTTTTTCTCAATTCACCCTATCCTTTCGGCCTAATAACGAAAAGCTTCAGAACAAAGGCCTGCTCGACTAAACTTTCCGTAACTTTCTGCTCATAGCTAGTAAATGGAGGCAGCATGCCCAATTATCCCCACCGCCCTTCAATCACGGCCGATGAAGCCAGGGCGCGCATTGATTCCCTGTGCCACGCGGTTTCTGAAACGGAACAGCTTCCGATTGCCGACGCTCTTGGCCGCGTTCTGGCAGAGGACGTAGCGAGCCCCGTTAATGTTCCTGAAGCAAACAATTCCGCAATGGATGGCTACGCGATGAGATTTGCCGATCTCAATGCTGATGGTTCAGGAACTCTGCGTGTTGTGGGAAAATCTTTTGCCGGCCACCCTTTTGAGGGTGAGCTGGGATCCGGAGAATGTATCCGGATTATGACCGGGGCAGTCGTCCCCGCCTCCTGTGACACCGTGATCCAGCAGGAGCTTTCCTCCGCTGACGGCGATACAGTCACTTTTGAAGCCGGCATCCGTCAGGGAGATAACGTTCGCCTGAAGGGGGAAGAGCTTGCGCTTGGCAAAGTGGCCCTCTCGAAGGGACTCCGTCTGACTCCCCCGCAGATCGGACTTCTCGCCACCCTTGGGATTCCCGCGGTCCGTGTGTTCAGAAAACCGGTTGTCGCTATTCTCGCGACCGGTGATGAACTGGTGCAGCCGGGCACCCCGCTGAAGGATGGTGAAATTTATGATTCCAACTCCTTCTCCCTTGAAGCCCTGGCAAAGAAAGCAGGCGCTGATGTCATCCGCGTTGGTATTGTGAAGGATTCCCCGGACGCTCTTCTCAGCGCTCTGGAAAAAGCTTTTACGGCTGATATCGTTCTGACGAGCGGCGGTGTCTCTGTCGGTGAGGCGGATTTCACCCGCTTTGTCGTCTCACACAGCGGCGAGATCTTCGATTGGGAAATCAATATGCGCCCGGGCCGCCCGATGGCAGTGGGTATGATCAGCGGCAAACCGCTCTTCTGCCTCCCGGGGAATCCGGTAGCAGCCGCGGTGACCTATCTTGAATACGCCCGTGCCGCTATTCGCAGAACCGGCGGTGAGGCCGGTGACCTTCGTCCCGTTACTCTGACCGCCGTCGCTGAAGGCCGCTTCAAAAAGCGCCTCGGCCGCTATGAAATGCAGCGGGGAATTTTCCGTATCAATGAAAACGGCGTCTGCGTGGTCAGGAGCACCGGAATGCAGTCCTCGGCGATGCTGACTTCGCTCTGCCGCGGAAACTGCATCGTCTGGCTGAATGCAGACCGCGACATTGTTCAGCCCGGGGAAACCGTACAGGTTCAGCCTTTCTTCGGTCTGTTTGATGTCTGATCAAGACTCCGCCAGGGCTGGGCAATCACCTTGCCCGACAGGCCCTGGCCTCGGCTTCCGGATTTATCCGGAAAGACCAGAATCGAGGTTTCACCTTTCGTCTCAACAACGGCATCGCCCCGCGCTTCAAGCGCAGCGGCATCCTTTGGATCAATCTGTGCTTCGACCACAACCTCGCCGCGCAGATTCACGATCCCTCTGAGACCAACCGAACAGACCTGGATGCCGCTGTATTTGCCATAGCTGATGCTTTCATGCTGATGACCGTGAAACAGCCACTTCACATGAAGATCCATTGCCAGCCGGTCAATCGCGGCGAAACCCTTCCGATGGCAGGACGGCGCCTCATGCGTCACGAGGATATCGGCGTGCTGACGGGACAGGTTTTCATAGACGGATGGGAAAATAGAGGACCGGTGACGTCTCGGCAGCCCCCCTCTCCACGTGTTGTTTTTTCCGACCCGGTGCAGGAAGGCTCCAACCGAGGCATAGTTCGGCTTTCCGTCCGGCATCCATATCTGCCCCCGGAACACGCCTCCAAGCCCGGCAATCCGAACCCCCTTCACATTGCCGACACGGCCGTGCAGGTTATGTGCCGCCAGCGGGCTCTTCCAGAGATTGTCATAAATCGCGTCAGAGTCGGTATCGTGATTCCCCGGAATCCACCAGATTTCCGTAAATGCCATGGCTTCGGCCAGCACTTCCTCAAGCGGCTTTGATGGCTGAAGATCTCCGAGAATCACCATGGCCGCCGGCTTATAGTCTCTTGCCGCGGACAGAATCTGGGAAAACTCTCCATGTGGATCGCCGCAGAAAAAGATCTCCGGCAGCTCCTGCTTCTTTCTCTGTTTCTGAGGACGGTGTCCGTGACGGCGTTTCTGCTCTTCTGTCATGATGCGTTCTCCAGAAAAGCAGCGAGCCCTCTCTGCGATACGAAATGAGTCCGGGTCTGAAGCTCTCGGGCTGACATGATGCGATCAACCGGAAGCAGAGCAAGCGCGGAAGCCTCATGCATCCAGACAGCAAGCAGCCAGCCGATTCTGCGGGAAATCAACCGAAGCGGGGAAATTTCAAGCGAACGGACGCCTGGCGTCACGGAAACCGAGAGACGACGCTGAGAAACCAGGGCATGCCCCACGGTTTCAAAAACGCCGGCATCCGGAAGCGATTCCGGTTCTTCCTCGAGAATCACGCGTTTCAGAAGCTCTTTCCTTTCTCTGTCACCAGAGCCGAGCTTCATATAAATCCGGGCAAGTTCCGCCCGTGCCTCTGTCTCAGTAAGACGAGAAAAGGCACCGCTGTCTAGCAATCGGCGAAGCGACTTATAGCCGGCGAGAAGGACCGGCAGTTCAGAGGGCGAAAACCAGAGATGCGGAAGCGCCGCTTCCGCAGGAACACGGGCCGGCTCTCCGCTGCTCTCACTTCCATAGCGGTAGCCGTTCTTTTTCCGTGAATAAACAATAGGAAAGCCCAGCTTCCCTCGCATATACTTCAGGTCACGCCTGAGAGTCGGAATACTGCTCCCAGTCGCACGGAGCAGACCCTCCAGGGGGACGATGCCGTCCGACTGAATGGCCTGATCAATGCGCTGGACGCGCATGTTGAAATCCATCAAGGACCCCCAGCAACGGATCAAGGGGCACGAGGCCCATCGACCCTTAATTCTTAAGATTCTTTGATTATAAGAATATTGCGGGGATTCTCGTGAAAAACTGCGCTTTTACTGACGGAGAATTTCCGCCCCTTTCGGAGGACGGAATTCAAACGCTGAGCTGCTGATTGAAGGATTCTTTTTCATATCAGACATATGAAGCGTAATCGTCTGTCCGAACGAATCTTTAAGCGTCATCGCGGCAGGAAGACCATCCCGGAATCCGATGCGAATATCAGTGAAACTCGTATCGTGCAGCTTAGGCACTGCGTCGATCCACTCAAGCCCATCCTTCGTACCGGCATCCTTCACCGTGAAATCGCGCCGGAAATCATTGTTTCCGAAAAGAATGGCAGCCGGGCTTGAAGGCATGGAGGAAGCAATTGCCTTCACCGTTACCTGTCTCAGATCCGGATCCCAGACAGAAATCGTCCGGCCGTTGCAGTAAATGCCCTGCTCGTAGGGCTTTTCATAATTCCAGACAAACTTTCCCGGTCTCTGGAATTTGAATACCCCGGACATGGTCTGCCCGGTCTTTCCCTTCCGGTCTGCGGTCACCTGGGAAAAAGAACCGCTCGCGGAATGCGTCCCCTTCAGGAACGCCGCAAGCTGCTCCGTTCCGGAGGCCAGCGAAGGAATAGAAAAACTTCCGAGAAGCAATGCGGAGGCAAGCGCCGCACACGCTTTTTTTTGCATCTGGTTCTGTCCCAATCAATAGTGAAGCCTGACGGCCTCTTCTTTCTCCTCAACATTCCTGTAAAGGAGTTCGCCGTCGGAAAGCGTCTCTGCCCCAACCGCCATCAGCGCCATGACAGAATCACGGCGGCTCGGCACCCGGAGGCAGACACGATCACCCACTTCAGCTTTCAGGAGCGCCGGCAGTCCTTCGGGAGCCGGATTCTGCGTGCAGACATACGGAAGCATGCCGCAGGCTCTTCCATACCGCGCCGCATAGCAGAGCTTATCGAGGAAAGTGTGCCCAAGACGGGATACCGTCCCCGGAAGATCTTCAATGAAGAACATCCGGAAAGGCAGCAGATCTCGCCCCGCAGAAGCGGACGCTGCGTTGTAATGCGGGAGGTTATTGGATCCAGCCTCATGCATCAGGTCAAAGCGGCGGTTCTGTTCCTCGACAAAGGTTTCAAGCTGAGAAAAAATCTCATCCGGTTCGGAAACCACGGTCACATCCTTCCGTCCCTCGGCCCAGGCGGGCAGCGTCTGACCGGGCCAGATGAGCTCGGCGTTTCCGATGCACTCCTGATGGAAAAGACTCTCCAGCTGAGCCGATGCGAGCGCCCGCAGAGCCTCCGCGTCAGAGCCCGAGGCGATGATTCCATGGCTCTCATGAAGAGCCAGCGGCCAGACGGCGCCGGAATCGGTCCGCCCAAGCACGAGCCTGAAGCTGTATCGGTTCAAATCTACCTGAGAAGGTTCTGTCATATTGCAAATTTCCGTTACGGTTGATGAGAGACTGCGCAGAGTCTCTGGTTAATCCGGTCCAACAGGGGTGAGAATCGTACGCTTTCCTGAGGAATCAGGGGCAGACACAATGCCCGCTTTTTCCATCGCTTCGATCAGATTGGCCGCACGGTTGTACCCAATCGAAAGATGACGCTGAACGGACGAAATCGTCGGCCGCTTGGTGGAAAGCACAATCTCAACCGCCTTGTCGTAAAGAGCATCCGACTCGCCACCATTCTGTGTGGGACCTGCTTCCGGCTCCACCTTCTCCATGACATCATCCACATACTCGGGGCTGCCGTACTTCTTCAGTTCCGCCACCGCGCTGTCCACGTCATGGTCTGAAACATAGCAGCCCTGCAGACGCACCATGGAGCTCATACCAGGGACGCGGAACAGCATGTCACCGTTTCCGATCAGGTTCTCCGCTCCCGGCTCACCCATAATTACCTGCGAGTCGTAGCGGGTTACCACCTGGAACGCGATATGAGCCGGAATGTTCGCCTTGATCAGCGGAGTCACCACGTCGGTGCTCGGCCTCTGGGTCGCAAGGATCAGATGAATACCAGCCGCGCGGGCTTTCTGAGCGAGACTCGTGATGAGAACTTCGACCTCACGGCGGGAACCGACCAGAATCAGATCAGCAAGCTCATCTACCACAACCACAATGTAGGGCCAGGGTTTCAGCTCTTCCATCTCATCGGGGTTGGAGGCAGAAGGCACTGAGAGCGGGCGGCCCTGCTCCTCGGCTTCCTTCACCTTTTCATTGAACGCTTCAAACCGCTTGACGCCGACACGGCGCATAAGCGAATAGCGGCGGTTCATTTCCCGGGTCAGCCACTGCAGAGCGTTTACAGCCTTGCTCATATCTGTCACCACCGGGCAGAGCAGATTCGGGATTCCCTCGTAAGGAGAAAATTCCACCATCTTAGGATCGATCATCACGAAGCGGACTTCGTCCGGAGTGCTGCGGTAGAGGATCGACAGAATCATGGCATTGATGCCGACTGACTTCCCGGAACCGGTCGTACCGGCAACCAGCAGATGCGGCATCTTCGCGAGATCAACCACATAAGGGTTGCCCGCGATATCTTTGCCAAGCGCAAGGGAGAGCTTCGACTTTGAGTTTGTGAATTCCTCGGACGCAAGAATCTCGGAAATCCTGACCGTCTGGCGATTGGCGCTTGGCATTTCCAGCCCCATGCTCGTCGTACCGGGAAGGCTCATCACGATTCGGAGATTACCGACACCGAGGGCCCGCCCAAGATCATCACAGACATCCGCGATACGGGATCCTTTCACGCCTTCCCCTGGCTGAATTTCAAACTGGGTGATCACGGGCCCCGGGCGGGCGGCAACCACCGCAGCATCAATACCAAAACTCTTCAGTTTCGACTCAATCAGACGGCAGGTGAGCGCAAGGGAGTCCTCATCCACCGTATCCACTTCCGGATCCGGAGGATCGAGTACAGAGAGCGGGAATCTCGGACCAGCCGGAAGATCAGTCCTGAGAGGAATGGGGGCGGAGGGCCTGGACGCCGGGCGCTTCGGAGCCTCTGCTGCAGGAGATTCATCCGCGTCGCCAGCGGCGTCCTCGTGCTCAGTCTCAGGCGTCGCTGCTGCCGGCGCCTTTTCAATACTCACTTCGTGCTTCACCGGGAGGGTCTCAGAACTCTTTTCCTGACGCACCTGTTCACCGATCCGACGGTCTTCAGCCTCTGCTCTGCGGATTGAACCCCAGTGAAGAATCGTGTCAATCACAGTACCGATCCGTTCACAGATATCCATCCAGGAAAAGCGGAACAGCAGCGAGGCACCCAGGATGACCATCACAAGGAAAACCGCCATCGCGGGATAGACACCGATCGTGTGAACAATCGGGCGGCTGAAGAAATGCCCCACGACGCCGCCCGGTCCCGCGGGAAGCAAACCATAGACTCCAAGCTCAAGGAACCGCTCAAGGCAGCAGGAACCAAACATCAGGCAGACGAAGCCGATGATGCTGACGATCCAGGACAGACCGCGCTCCTGCTCCCGGACTTTATCTGAACGCCTCGATCCGAGAGCAAGCGACAGAAGCGAAAACACCCCCGTCACTACCAGCCACCAGGAGGACACCCCGAACATATAGATCAAGGCATCCGAGATCCAGGCTCCGGTCCGGCCAAGCCAGTTTTCCACCTGATCGACGTGCATGGAAATCGAAAAACCGGGGTCTGCCGGGCTGTAGGTTGCCAGCGCAACGGTGAGCAGCAGGATCAGTACGGCTATCACGAGCCAGATCGCCCCGCGGCTGATCCGCGTGAGGAAACGTCTCACTCCGGTGAAATCTCTCCGCTTCGGTGCCTCCGTCTGCTTCATAGACTGTCTGAGATACGGACGGACGACCGGAGCGCGGCGCCTTTTCACACTGGTGGAAGGTGAAGGATTCTTAGTCATGGGTGCCATTATATGAAAGCGCAGGGCGGAGAAATTTTGCCATTTTCCCCCAAGGCGCCTCTCCTGAAAAGCGGGCTTTAATTAACATACAGAAAAATGCGTGCCATTTACAGGAACACAAAATGACTTCTTCTCTGCATAACCCCGTTATTATCCTTGGTTCAGGCCCTGCGGGCTGGACCGCCGCGATTTATGCTGCCCGGGCGGGGCTGAATCCCACCCTGATCACCGGTCTTGAAGCCGGGGGGCAGCTTACTACGACAAACGAAGTCGACAACTGGCCGGGTGCCGTTGAAGGTATTTTCGGCACTGAGCTGATGGATCGGATGGCGAAGCACGCTGAGCGCTTCGGCACCAAAGTGGTGAATGATGTCATCACCTCGGCTGATCTGTCCGCCAAGCCCTTTGCCCTTACCGGCACCCAGGGTGTCTACACGGCTGACGCGGTCATCATCGCGACAGGCGCCTCTGCCCGGTACCTCGGTCTTCCGAGCGAAACCGCGTTCCGCGGCAAGGGAGTCTCCGCCTGCGCGACCTGCGACGGGTTCTTCTACCGCAAGAAGCCTGTCGCGGTCGTTGGCGGCGGAAGCTCTGCCTGCAGTGAAGCGCTCTACCTGTCGAACATCGCTTCTGTCGTGCATCTCGTTCACCGCCGGGACACCTTCCGCGCGGAATCAATTGAGGTCGCCCGGATTATGAAAGCCGTGGAGGAAGGAAAGATCGTCCTTCATCTGGAGCGTGAAGTGGATGAAGTGCTCGGCGATAAGATGGGCGTTACCGGCCTCAGGCTTCGCAGCACGGGAACCGGTGAAACCGAAGAAATCAAGGTGGACGGCGTCTTCATCGCAATCGGTCACAAGCCGAACACCGATATCTTCGCCGGACAGCTCGCGCTTGAAAACGGATATATTGTCACGGGCCGCGGCACTGACGCGAAGACCGCAACGTCAGTCCCCGGAGTCTTTGCCGCGGGCGACGTGCAGGATCCGGTTTATGCCCAGGCCATCACTTCGGCAGGGACCGGCTGCATGGCCGCGCTCGACGCACAGAAGTGGCTTGAGGCGCTCGACCGCTAAAATCGCAACACCGTCCGGTTAGGTTTAAGGCATCAGAATGACAACACTCAGCAGTTTTCAGGATCTGAAAAAAATTGGCAAGGAGCTTGAGGAGAAAGCCCGCGCCGCAGAGGAAGAGCGCAAGCGCGCCCAGGCTTTGAAAGAAAAGCAGGCGCGTGACGCCCAGACGTTTGCGTCAGCCATGTCCAATATGGGCGTGGAGCCGATCCGGACGAAAAAGCGTGCGGAGCTTCCTCACCCGAAACCCGCGCCGATTCCGCGTCAGACCCAGGCTGAGCATAAGGCAGTGCTTCAGGCTTCCATCTCGGACGATGTTGATCCCCTCACCTTCCTGCAGAGTGAGGATGGCTGCTGCTTCTGGCGGGACGGTCTGCCGCCGGATATCTGCAAAAAACTGCGCCGCGGTGACTGGACTGTGCAGAACCATATTGATCTCCACGGTCTTCGGGTGGATCCGGCGCGGGAAGCCGTCATGCAATTTCTTAAGGCCTCGCAGAAATCCGGAGCCCGCTGCGTCCGTATCGTGCATGGGAAAGGGTATGGAAGTGAGGGCGGCCACTCGGTGCTGAAGGAAAAGGTGCGTCGGTGGCTGAAGCAGTGTGACTGCGTAATGGCGTTTGCCGAAGCCCAGGAAATAGACGGCGGATCCGGCGCCCTGATCGTGCTTCTGAAGGGAGTCGCGCACGCACCGTACTCGGCTCCGAGACCGTAAGGACGGATACCGTCAGAACATGCTGCTTTTCTCCATTATCGCGGCCTGCCTTCTTGCGACCGTCATTGCGATTGTCACAGCGTATTCGCTGAACGGCCGCATTCTGGATCGCTGGGGCGCAGGTCTCTCCTGCGTTTCCACCGGTCTTCTCCTTACACTCGCCTTCACTCACCTGCTGCCTGAGGCGTTCGAGCACGCCGCGGAGCCCCGTCATATCGGCATCGCGCTCTGGGCAGCCTGCGTCCTGCTTTTTACGCTTGAGCAGATTTTCGATCTGCATCACCACAGCCACGGCTGCGAGGAGCCGATGGCCGGCTCTCTCCGGATCCGCGGGGTCTGGCCGATCGTGATCGGGGACTCGCTGCATACGTTTACGGACGGCATCGTGATCGCGAGTTCGTTTCTTGTCTCGCCGCACCTCGGCTGGGCCATTACGGCGGGCATTCTCCTTCACGAGCTGCCGCAGGAGGTCGGTGACTTTGTGCTGCTCACCCGCTCCGGACTCAGCCGGGAAAAAGCCTTCCGGCTGCTGCTCCTTGCGGGCGCCTCTGCTGCAACCGGCGGCCTTCTCGGCTACCTGGTTCTTGACTGGATCCGCGGGATGCTCCCCTATGCGCTCGCGCTGTCCGCGGCAAGCTTCCTCTACATCTCCATGTGCGAACTGATTCCGAGGCTCGCGGTGGAGGGAGGCGGACACAGAGCCTTCCGGAACCGCATTCTGCTTTTCGGACTGGGTTCAGTCATTGCTTTCCTGATCGGGCTCGAACACTGACCCAAAATCGAAAAAGGGCGCCTTCGAAAGAGGCGCCCTTTCTGCTGCCTGGCGGCAGCGCACAGCTCTCAGTCTGATCAGACCGCCGCGTCCCCGGTTTCACCCGTACGGATGCGGATAACCTGCTCGAGCGAGCTCACAAAAATCTTGCCGTCACCGATCTTGCCCGTGTAGGCCGCTTTCTGGATCGCTTCAACGCAGGTGTCACAGAGATCATCCGACACCACGGTTTCAATCTTCACCTTGGGAAGGAAGTCAACAATGTACTCAGCTCCGCGGTAGAGCTCCGTGTGGCCCTTCTGGCGGCCGAATCCCTTTACCTCCGTGACCGTAAGCCCGGAGATCCCCAGATCCGCCAGAGCCTCCCGGACTTCATCAAGCTTGAACGGTTTGATGATCGCGACAATCTGTTTCATCTTTCCCTATCCTTTTTTGGAATGCTGACAAATTAGAAATTAACTTTCCCCGTGATGGGATACCGCCAGTCGCGGCCGAACCCCACAGGCGAGATTCTCGGACCGGTCGGGCTCTGACGGCGTTTGTATTCAGAGCGGTGGATCATGGTGATTATGCGCTTTACCGTCTCAGGATTCATCCCATCAAGACGCGCGATGTCTCCCGGAGCCATACGCTTCTCAACATAGCTTTCGATGATCCGGTCAAGCACCGGGTAGGGCGGAAGCGAGTCCTCATCCTTCTGCCCTTCGCGTAGCTCAGCGGATGGAGCCCGGGTGAGAATCCGCTCGGGTATCACAGGATTCTTCCGGTTTCTCCAGGCGCAGAGCCGGTAAACCCGTGTTTTCAGCACATCGCGGATCAGCGCAAAGCCGCCCGCGAGGTCACCGTAAAGGGTCGAATAGCCAACCGCGCTTTCGCTCTTATTCCCGGTCGTGAGAACGAGGGCTCCGGTCTTATTGGAAAGCGCCATCAGGATCATGCCGCGGATCCGGGCCTGAAGATTCTCTTCAGTCACATCCCACGGACGCCCTTCGAAGTAAGGGGTAAGCATCGTCATGTACTGATTGAAGACGCTGCTGATCGCGATGACGTCGTAGCGGACTCCCAGCGTGCGGGCGAGTTTCTCCGCATCTTCGAGGCTGATATCTGCCGTGTATTCTGTCGGCATCATGACAGCGCGGACCCGGTCCGGTCCCAGTGCGTCCGCGGCGATCGCGAGAGTCAGCGCAGAATCGACGCCGCCCGAAAGTCCAAGAATCACGCCCGGGAACCGGTTCTTCCCCACATAGTCCTGAACCGCAAGCATCAGGGCGCGGTAGACCGATTCATCCTCTTCAAGCGGCTCTGACGGAGCGGCATCAGAGAGGATCCGGCCGCCCGGCGAGAAAACCGCTTCGCCGCGCGCTTCTCGGAACTCAGGAAGCCGGCTGATCACAGTGCCGTCACCATCCAATACAAAACTGCCGCCATCAAAGACAAGCTCATCCTGGCCGCCCACCATATTGACGTACACCGCGGGAAGACCGGTCGGCGTGAGGCAGTTACGGGCGGTCTTCAGCCGTTCAGATGCCTTTCCGACAGAGAAAGGCGACGCGTTGATGGAAAGGAGCACTTCAGCCCCCGCGGCCTTGGCTTCCGCAGCGGGATCCGGGTACCACCCGTCCTCGCAGATCAGAATGCCGAACCGGACACCGCCCGCCGCAAAGACAAGAGCGCCTTCCCCCGGAGCAAAAAGCCGGGGCTCGTCAAACACGCCGTATTCCGGCAGGTGATGCTTCAGATAAAAGGACTCAGCCTCGCCATTCCGGAGCAGAACCGCGGCGTTATAGGTTTTCCCGTCTTTCTGGATCGGAGTGCCGACAATGACCGCGAGATCCGTGAGATCACGGAGGTCAGAGGCAAGCTTCCGGACCGCGTCGCTGCAGGAAGCGAGAAACTCCTTTCTCGACACCCAGTCTTCAGGCGGATAACCGCAGATTGAGAGCTCAGGCGTCACGAGAACCGAGGCGCCGGAGGCCGCGGCTTCCCTCGCTTCAGTCAGTATTCTGGCGGCATTCCCCGCGATATCACCCACCATCGGATTGATCTGGGCGAAAACCACTTTTGCCTGCATTTCAATTGATCCTTTCTGAGAAAAAGCCGTTTGCCGGAGTTCTTCGGCCGATATCAGCCGAGTCCCTCCGCACAGGCGATCACGTTCTTCTCGACTTCGTCATCGATCGGAGAGGACATCCGCACGAGATGGAATCCCGCCTCGAGCACCTTTGATTCGCTTCTCGGGTGAATCACCACGGCGGCACCCGAAGTGATCCACTCCCAGGCCCCCTCCACCGGATGCACGGCCCGGAGAAGCGACACGATCGCCTCCGAACTTGTGATGTAGGTCACCGGGGCCGGTCCTTTCATCGCCTCCCGGAGCTCATCCTCCTGCAGCACTGTGAGCTGCAGCGGGAGCCGTTCATAGCACATCAGTTTCTGCACATCGGCGCCTTCCGAGAGGAGCTCTTCTGAAAGCCACTCGCGTCCGGTCTGCCCGCGGCAGATCAGCACCCGGGAAGGAATGCCCCGCTTCCGGAGCTCCGCCATCAGCGCTTCGCTTCCGGAGTGCGCGGCGTCACCCGCCGGATATATGATCGGCACGGACTCCCCCCAGGCCGCGCGGGCAACCCGAGCGGTTCCCTCTCCCACCGTGGCAAGCGTCACGTGAGACGGCCAGTGATCCACCCAGTGAGCCACCGCGGCCACCGAGGCCGGACTCACCAGCAGCACGAGATCAATATCCGAAAGGTCGGAAAAACGCTTCACAACGGGCGTCTCGTCCTCCGGCAGCCTGATCGTAAAGGCGGGCCAGGCGAACGTCCTGAAGCCGAGCTTCGAGAACCGGAGGGCAAGCCTCTGATTCACCGCCCCGGTCCTCGTCAGGATCACAGGGTGCTGCTTCAGTTGAGTCTCCGTCATGAACCGAGCACCTCCTTCAGAATCCGTTCAGCGCCCTTCGCGCGGAGGGCTTCAAGCACTTCAGCCGCCACATCGAGCGGCGACTCCATCGGACCGCGGGCTTCGGCAAACACCGCTTCGCCCGTGTGATGATTGCCGACCATGGCGCGGAGCCAGATCCGGCCGTCGGACTCGGGGACAGCGTAGGCCGCGAGCGGCACCTGGCAGGAGCCGCCGAGAGACCGCGACACTTCACGCTCCGCCGCGGTGCAGGCCCGGACTTCGGGCGAATTGATAAAGGAAACGAGAGAGAGCGTCTTTTCGTCTCCCTCACGCACCTCGATGCCAAGCGCTCCCTGCCCGGGGGACGGCAGGCTCACCGAAGCATCGATCACAGTGCGGATCCGGTCACCGAACCCCAGCCGCTTGAGACCGGCGGACGCCATGATGAGCGCGTCAAACTGGCCTTCATCAAGCTTACGAAGACGCGTTCCGACGTTACCCCGGACCGGCTTCACAACCAGCTTCGGGTAGTGGCTTCGGATCATGAGTTCCCGTCTCAGCGAAGCGGTGCCGACAACCGCGCCGTCCGGCATTTCATCGAGACCCGCGTACTTCGGGCTCACGAAGGCGTCGCGGGGATCCTCACGCTCGGAGACCGCGCCGAGCACGAAGCCCTCGGAAAGCTCCATCGGCACATCCTTCAGCGAGTGGACCGCGATGTCAGCCTTTCCCTTCCGCATCGTTTCCTCGAGCTCGACCACGAAAAGCCCTTTCCCGCCGATCTTCGAGAGAGTCTTATCGAGGATCTGGTCACCCTTCGTCGTCATGCCGAGAAGTTCGACCGTCATGCCTTCATAACGGTTTTCAAGAAGAGCCTTCACATGCTCCGCCTGCCAGAGCGCAAGCGGGCTTTCGCGTGTCGCGATCACGCAGCGAGAATTATCCGACATCAGTGTCCTGCCTTTGTATGTAATCAGAGACCGGACCGTGCGCTCTGCCGCACCGTACCCGGTCAGGTGCTCCGATTGTATCAGCGGGACAGAAGCTGATCCTTAAATGACGCGATGCGGTGCCGAAAAAAGGAGCATTCAGGCGCGCTCTGCCCGGCAATCGAAGTAAAATTACGTTTTTCCTCCAAATTAATGACGTTGGTCATGGCAAATACGAACGACTCTTCTGATCCGCTGCACGCGAAAAACAAGGCCTGGTCGGGCCGCTTCTCCGAACCTGTCGCAGACTTCGTGCTGCGATATACCGCTTCGGTGAATTTCGATAAACGGATGGCGAAAGCCGATATCAATGGTTCTCTCGCCCACGCTGCCATGCTGGAAAAGGCCGGTGTGATTTCCGAACAGGATCTCGCCGATATCCGCCGCGGCATGAAGCAGATCAGTGAGGAAATTGCCGGAGGCAAGTTCGAGTGGCAGCTCGCCCTCGAAGACGTGCATCTCAATATCGAAGCCCGTCTGACGTCCCTGATCGGCGACGCCGGCAAGCGTCTCCACACCGGACGCTCCCGTAACGACCAGGTCGCGACTGACCTCCGTCTCTACCTCCGGGACGAAATCGACGGCATCGTCGCGCAGCTGAATGAACTGCAGAAGGTGCTCGTGCGCGTGGCGGAGAAGGAGTCCGACACGGTGATGCCGGGCTTCACCCACATGCAGGTCGCGCAGCCGGTCACCTTCGGTCACCACATGCTCGCCTACGTCGAAATGTTCGAGCGCGACCACGAACGCATGCTTGACCTTCGGCACCGCGTGAACCGTTCGCCGCTTGGCGCCGCCGCTCTCGCCGGCACCACCTATCCGATCGACCGTGAGTACACGGCTGAGCTTCTCGGGTTCGAAGGCGTCATGCAGAATTCGCTTGACGCGGTTTCTGACCGCGACTACGGCGTGGAATTCCTCGCCGCGGCCAGCCTCATCATGATTCACATCTCGAGGCTCTCCGAAGAGCTCGTCTACTGGATGAGCCAGCGTTTCAACTTCATTCACCTGCCGGACCGCTTCACGACGGGCTCTTCGATCATGCCGCAGAAGAAGAACCCGGACGTTCCCGAAACGTCCCGCGGCAAGGCTGCCCGTGTGATCGGCGAACTCTGCGCGTTCTGCGTGCTGCTGAAGGGCCTGCCCCTCGCCTACAACAAGGACCTGCAGGAGGACAAGGAACCGATTTTCGACGCGATCGACACGGTGCGCGACACGCTCCACGCCTTCATCGAGATGATGCCGGGCGTCGAACCCCAGCGTGATGCGCTCCGCGAAGCCTGCCACGCGGGCTATCCGACGGCGACCGACCTCGCTGACTACCTCGTCCGCAAGGGCGTGCCGTTCCGCTCCGCCCACGACATCGTGGGGCAGATCGTCCGCGCCGCGGTTGAAATGAAGTGCGGCCTCCACGAGATGCCGCTTGAGAAGCTGCAGTCCTTCAGCGACAAGATCGGTGAGGACGTTTATGACAGCCTCACGCTTGAAGGCGCTCTCAAGGCCCGCAACCACACGGGCGGCACGGCGCCTGCGCAGGTGCTCCGTCAGGTCGGTCTCTGGAAGGACCTCTTCGCCCGCCGCGAAAAAGATCCTTCGGCCGGTGAATATTCAAAGTAAACTGTTGTTCCGGGGAAACTTCGGGCGGACCTCCGCCTGATGAACACACCGCCTTCCGGAGTCTTTCCCAAGGCGGTGTTTCTGTTTCTTCAATTCAAGATTTTTTAAGAGGCGCAATACATGCAGATCATGGTCAGAGATGCCTACGCTTTCGGTGACGACGGCGAGGAAGAGTACGACGGCCCCAGCAAGTCTGAAGTAAAGCGCCAGCTGCTTGCCCTTCAGGATCTCGGCAAACAGCTGACCGCTATGCCGCAGGAAACCCTTTCAAATCTCTCTCCCGGACGACGTGCTGAGGGAAGTGCAGGAGTTCCAGCGCATCAAGACCTTCAAGGCGAAGCAGCGTCAGATTCAGCATATCGGGAAACTGCTCCGGCAGGCCGACGCGGACGCGATCCGGAAGGCTATCGCTGACGTCAAGGGACAGAGCGCCGGCATGGTGGCGCTGCAGCATCGCTGCGAGAAACTGCGCGACGAACTGATCGCGTCAGACGAGCCACTGACGGCCTTTGTTTCCTCACACCCTGATGTGGACCTTCAGAGCCTGCGTCAGACGATCCGCATGGCGCGGCGCGAAGCCGCGAAGGAAGATCCCGCGAAACGGAACCCGAAGTTCCAGCGCGAACTCTTCCGCGTGCTGCGTGAGGCGCTGCTTCCGGAATTCCAGAGCAGCCCGGAAAAAACCGGTGACACCGCCGGGGAGGATGAGGCATGAGTGACAGGGATGAAGAAGGCATTCTGATCGGTCTCGTTTCGGTTTCTGACCGGGCGAGCAGCGGCGTTTATGAGGACAAGGGCATTCCGGCTCTGCGCGAATGGTGCACTGCCGCGATCGAGACTCCGGTCCGCTTCGCGGAGCGCCTGATTCCGGATGACCGCTACACGATCGAAAAGACGCTGACCGAACTGGTTGACGATGAAAAATGCGACCTCGTTCTCACGACCGGCGGCACGGGCCCCTCGCGCCGCGACGTGACGCCTGAAGCCACGCTCGCCGTGGCGACCCGCGAGCTCCCCGGATTCGGCGAGCAGATGCGGGCGATCTCGCTTAAATTCGTCCCGACCGCGATCCTGTCGCGCCAGGTCGGCGCGCTTCGTGAAATACCGGATCACGCTGCCCTCATCATCAATCTGCCCGGCCAGCCGAAGGCTATCGCGGAGACCCTCGGAGGCCTTCGGGATGAAGACGGGAAGGTGATTGTTCCCGGCATTTTTGCCGCGGTTCCCTACTGCATCGATCTGATCGGCGGTCCGTGGGTGGACACGCGTCCTGAGGTCTGCAAGGCTTTCCGTCCGAAATCCGCTCTGAAGGCGCGAGAGGAGGCTCTGAAGGCCGCGGCCGAAAAGGCTGCCGCTGACGCACCGGAAAAAACAGAAGCGCCCCAGGCTCCGGAAAAGGAGCCTGAAGCAGAATCCCGCCAGACGGCCGCCTTTGTGGATCCGGCGCCCGTTCGGATTCCCGGAAACCGGAACGCTGTTCCGGAACCTCCGGCGTCTGACCTTGAAACCGTTGTGATTGAGCCCGCCGATACCCGTCTTCCCCCTCCCTGCACCGTCGTGTGGCTGGGTGGCATGGGGGTCGACATTCATGACTTCTCGGATCTGCCTTCCGAAATCGAGCAGCTTGGCGGCCCTGCCGCCCGGTACGTGATGGTGAACGCGCCGGAGATGCAGCTCTCCATGGATCCCTCGAACCCTCTCCGTGCCTGGTACGACCTGCCAGGTCGGAATCTGATTGATTACGAGGATGAGGAAGGCGTCCGGATAAGCGCCCGCCGCATCAGCCGCCTGATCGACTCGATCGCGGCCCGCGGCATGCCGCGGCAGAGAATTTTCCTCGCGGGCTTCTCGCAGGGCGGCTCGATGGCGCTCTTCACCGGGCTCCGCGAAGAGCTCTCGATAGCCGGAATCATTTCGCTCTCCGGATGCCTGCCGCTCGCGGGCCGTATCGCTGATGAAATCCGCCCGGGCGGTCTCGCCACGCCGGTCTTTATGGGGAACGGTGACTTCGATGAAATCGTGCCGATTCCGGTCGCGCAGCAGTCGCTTCAGGCGATCAGCCGCGCTGGCGCCGCGGTCTCCTGGCGCGACTATCCGACCGAGCACACGCTGAGCGGCGAAGCGCTCCGCGACACCGCGCTCTTCATGCGCCGTGTCCTTGGGGGAAAGCGCTGATCAGGAACCCCGGTTCTGACGCCGCGTAAAAGCGAAAAACCTCTGTTCTATCAAAGGAACAGAGGTTTTTTTATGGTCTCGATCATGTTCATCGCTCCGCACACCTCCTATTGACTAGTTCGTTCGAATTACATAGAATCCGTTTTCAGTTGGGAGACGAATTCGAATAAAAATAAGAAAAAAACCGAGCATTTAGGAGAGTTGCATGAAGTTCCGTACTTTTGCAACCGCACTTCTGGCCGGAGTTTTTCTCGCATCACCCGTTCTCGCGGCCGATCAGCACTTTCTCGCTGACCGCCATGTAGCGAAGGGGGTGAAATGCGAGTCCTGTCACAATCCTGGAGCGCCCAGCTCCAAAAACGTCACGCCGCAGAACTGCCTCAAGTGTCATGGCGGAAGCTATGAAAAGCTTGCCGAGCAGACAGCCGGCGGCGATATCAATTACCACAACACGCACCTTGGCCCCATTGCCTGCACCGAGTGCCATCAGGGACATAAGCCCCCGAAGCTCGTCTGCGACCAGTGCCATGAGTTTTCCGTGAAAGTTCCGTAATCGTTTTTTGCTGACTCCCACTCCAGGAGAAAAATTATGAATTTCAACCGCAGAAATCTGCTTAAGGGCGGTGCTGCCGCCGTCGCGTCCCTTCCGTTTGCCAGCGCTATCGCGAAACCCTATTCCAAGGACATCCACTGGGATAAGGAAACCGATGTTCTCATGGTCGGCTACGGCGGAGCCGGCGCCTGTGCCGCTATCACAGCGCATGACGCGGGCGCGAAGGTGCTGATCGTCGAAAAGATGAAGGAGGGCGGCGGCAACACCGCGGTTTCCTCCGGCGGCTTCATGATCCCGAAGAACGAAGCTGACGCTCTCACCTATCTCAACGCGACGTATGACTTCGCGGATTCGGAAAAGGATCCTGAACTTCTCAAGGTCTTCTGCAAGGAGATCATGGGCGTGAAGAGCTTTATGGAAGGGCTTAAGCCTGGCACCAAGCTCTGGGTTTACGGCCACGCCGGTTTCCAGAATCTGAAGGGCTGGGAAGCGATCGACAAGTGGCGCGTCCGCGGCAAGAAGCGCGGCGGCGACTGCCTCTTTGAACTCTACCGCTACGCCGTCGAAGAAAACCGCCACATTCCGATCATGCTGAACACCGCCGTGAAACAGCTGATCAAGAACGGCGACGAAGTGGTCGGCGTTGTCGCGGTGGCTGACGGCAAGGAAATCAACATCAAGGCGAAGCGCGCCGTGATCCTGGCCTGCGGCGGCTATGAGTTTGATCAGGAGTCCCTCACCACTTTCGCCCAGGGCCACAAGTTCCACGCTCTCGGCAACCCGGGCAACACCGGTGACGGCGTCCGCCTCGCGCAGTCTGCCGGCGCCCGCCTCTGGCACATGACCGCCTACTCCTGCCCGCTCGGCTGCGAGCTCCCGGGCTGCAAGGCTGCCATGCAGATTCAGATGATGTCGCCTTCCTTCATCTGGGTGGATCAGGACGGCAAGCGCTTCTGCGACGAGTTCTCGGCTGACGGCCACACCCGCGCCTACATGGTGAACCGTTTTGACCCGATCACCCATCGTTACCCCTATATCCCCTGCTACGTGGTGTTTGACGATGTCGCGTTCAAGCGCGGCCCGATCGGCAGCATCACGTCCGGCTACTCCGTGAACCGTGAAGGCTACAAGTGGTCCTTCGACAATTCGAAGGAAGTCGCGAGCGGCGTGATCAAGAAGGCTGATTCCCTTAAGGAACTCGCCAAGATCATCGGCGTTCCGGCTGAGAACCTCGAAGCCTCGGTGAAGAAGTGGAATGAAGACGTGAAGGCCGGAAAGGACACGCAGTTTGCCCGTCCGATCAACAATCCGCATAAGAGCGTTGTTCATATCGAGCGCAAGTCGGGGAGCATTGTTTCCGCACCGCTCGCTGAGAATGGCCCGTACTACGCGATCGTCCTCTACCCGACCATGCTGAACACCCAGGGCGGTCCGAAGAAGGACGTGAACGGACACGTGATGACCCCGGAGAATAAGCCGGTGCCGCGTCTCTACGCTGCCGGTGAACTCGGTTCCATGTGGGGCAACATCTATCAGGGCGCGACCAACAACGCTGAGTGCATCGTCTTTGGACGTCTGGCAGGGCGCGCCGCTGCGGCGGAAAAGAGCTGGAGCTGACGCTTCGCCCAGAGGCCGGACCGCAAGATGTCTCCATCGGCCCGGTTTCTGACCGCAATATTCAAACGCTGAGTCCAATAAAAACCGGCTGATTCCTTTTCATTTCAGGAACCAGCCGGTCTTTTTATTCACGTCAGAAGAGGTTCAGTGAATCAGTTCCCAAACCACTTTCTGTAGATCTTCGCCGTTTCACCGCTCTTCTCCATCTGGAGCAGCGTGCGGTTCAGCTGATCAAGCAGCTTCTTATTGCCCTTGCGGACGGCGAACGCGATTTCTTCCTTCGGGAAGCCGGTCTGCACTTCCACCATCGAGCGGGTACCGCGCTGCTTCAGGTAGTACTCGATCGCGGGCTTATCGGAAATCACCGCGACGCAGCCGCGGTTCTGCATTTCCAGAATATCGTCAGCGAGCGAATTGAAGGTCTTCAGTTTCGCACCCGGGATCGTTCTCGCGAGCTCAGCGCCGGCAGATGCGATTTCAACGCAGACAGTCTTGTTGCGGAGATCCTTTTCGCTCCGGATGGCATGCGCATCGGACTTATTCACGAGCAGGACCTGGGAGGAGTGATAAACCGGACGGGTAAAGTCGATCTTCTTCTGACGCTCGGGCGTAATCGTGAGACCAGAGGTAATCAGATCAATGTTGCCGGTCATGACGGCAGGAATCAGGCCGTCGAGCCCCATCGGGGCGAATTTGATCTCATAGCCCATGTGCTTCGCCGCGGCGCGGATCAGGTCAATATCGTAACCGACCAGCTGCTTCGTACGGCCGTCAACAAATTCGAACGGCTGGAAGACCGGCTGCGTACCGACATTCAGCACCGGGAGGGCGAGAGCTGAACCCGCGCAGGTCATGGCCGCTGCGGCCGCAATCAGAAATTTCTTCAGCATTGAGTATTCTCCGTATCAATAGCCTCTTTTGGGCTTTTTGGCGATTCCTTGAGGAATCTTTGATTGGTTGGGTGGAAAAACGGAACTCATCACGCGTTGCGTGAGCACGGAAAGGACTACAGAAAAACTGAAGAAGCCGGTGCCTTTCCGGTCCCGGCTTCTTCTGCCGCCTTCCGGCAGCGAATGGATTCAGGACGCTTTACTTCGCGGAGCTGAACCACTTCTGATGAATCTTAGCGGTTTCGCCGCTCTTATCCATCGCGGCCAGCGCCTTATTGAAAGCATCGAGCAGCTTCTTGTTGCCCTTGCGGACAGCAAACGCCATCTCTTCCTTCGGGTAACCGGTCTGAACTTCAACCATGTTGCGGCCGCCGCGCTGCTTCAGGAAGTACTCGACAACGGGCTTATCAGCGATAACTGCCGTGCAGCCGCGGTTGTTGAGCTCAAGAATCGTGTCAGGAAGGGTATTGAAGGCCTTCACCTTTGCGCCCGGAATCTTGCGGCCGAATTCAGCGCCGACCGTGCCGATCTGCGCGCAGATGTTCTTGCCCTTCAGGTCCTTTTCACTCTTCACGGAGCCGGCATCAGGCTTGTTGACGAGAATCACCTGAGTCGACTGGTAAACCGGGCGGGTGAAATCAACCTTCTTCTTACGTTCAGCAGTGATCGTCATGCCGGCAGCGGCGGCATCGATATTATTTGTCATCAGAGCCGGGATCAGGCCGTCAAACCCCATATTGACGAACTTCACCTGGTAACCCATGTGCTTCGCAGCGGCACGGATCATGTCCATATCGTAGCCAACGAAATCCTTCGTACGGGCGTCCACGAATTCAAACGGCTGGAAGGTGGGCTCGGTACCGACGGTCAGCACCGGAGCCGCCAGCGCGGAACCCGCACAGGCCATGGTTACGGCAGCTGCCATCACTAGATTCTTAAACATTCAATTTCTCCGTGTCATCTGAACCCGCTTCTGAGAGCGGGCTTCTCTTATAGAGAGCTTCCACAGAACCGGGAAGCACAGGGGGTAAAAGTTGTTGAAGCAGGGGAACTGCCTTGCTCAATCCGACTGAAGATACTCGGAAACATTCCCCTGCGCAAGATGGATCTGGATCTTAGTTGTTGAACCACTTCTTGTGGATCTTCGCGACCGTGCCGTCCTTCTGGAGGGAGACAAGCGCGCTGTTCAGAGCGTTCAGCACCTTCTTGTTGCCCTTCTTCACGGCAAAGCCCCAGTCTTCCGTCGTGAGCTGGGTCGGAAGCTCATGGAAATAGCGGCTCTGACGGCTTTCCTTCAGGAAGTATTCAATCACGGGCTTATCAGCCACCACGGCGTCGCAGCCGCCGTTATGGAGTTCCATCATGGCTTCGGCGGCGTTATTGAACGTACGGGCTTTCTTGCCGGAAATCTGCTCCGCCTTCAGCTGACCGGTCGTGCCCAGCTGCGCGCAGACCTGCTTGCCCTTGATGGCGACGGGAGTCTTATAGGCCGCGGCGTCCTTCTGACGGACCACAGCAACGAGACCGCCCTTGAAGACCGGCACCGTGAAATCGACCTTCTTCTTACGCTCCGGGGTGATCGTCATGCCGGAGACACCGACATCCACTGTTCCGGTCATCAGAGCCGGAATAATGGCGTCAAACCCCATCGACTGAACGGAAATGTTGTAACCCGCCTTCTTGCCGGCAGCGTTGATCAGATCGATCTCATAGCCCACGAACTGCTTCGTCTTGACATCAACGAATTCAAAGGGCGGGAAGGTCGTTTCGGAACCGACGCGGAGAGTCGGAGCCGCAAGGGCGGAAGCGGTATAAAGGGAAGCCATGACGGCGGCACAGACCGCAAATTTTTTCAGCATAAGTTATCTCCTCTGAGCCTGAGATTCTTCAGGGAATCAGAAACTTTTTACGTGTGAGAAAACCGGAGCAGGACCTCATCAGCCGTTCCGGGATCGAGGTTTCATCAAGCTCAAAGCAAATAAGGCGATGTGCGGCGCACAGTACGGCTGCCGTGACTGGTGACAGTACGGCCGTAGAAGATAAAGCTATCCTACGGAAATGTTCCTGCCGGCCCCACGCGGAGCACCTTGCCAGCAGAAACAACGCCATTCAGCTTTCCTTCACCGGTGAGAGCCGGGAAAGCGAACTTCGTCTGCATTGTTTTATTCCTTGTCTCTTTTCTTAAAGAGGCCTGCCGGGAACTCTTGATACGTCCCCGCCAGTGCGTGATGAATGCCCGATCCATTTGTACGGATCAGGCCTAATAACAGTACTCTTTTCAGACGGCTTTCTGCCGCCTCACGCTTGGATTTATGACGCAGGGCAAAAAATATCCCCTGTATTCCTGAGGGGATAGCTTATTGATGGGATAGCTGAAGGGAGGGTCCTCGGTCAGCTGTTCAGGTGCCGGTCATCACGCGGCGCCACACCAAAAAACCGCCGGTAATCATTCGTAAGCTGGGAACTGCTTGCGTAACCCACAGCTCCTGCGGTGAAACCGACTGACTTCCGGTCTGCCATCAGAAGGCGCCGTGCTTCATAGAGTCTCAGGGTTTTCTGATACTGGATCGGTGAGTATCCGGTCAGCGCCTTGAAGTGGCGATGGAAACTGGCGGATGACATCCCGATAGAGGATGCGAGCGTTTCCACAGAAAGATTGGTACGGAAATTTTCCTTGATCACCGCGATCGCGTGCGAGATCTGCTGCAGGTGCTGGCTGCCGGCGCAGATACTCCAGAGCCAGGTGCCGGCCTCGCCGAGAAGAAGTCTCGCGTGCATTTCCCGGATCAGAATCGGCGCGAGGAGCTGCACAGCCTCCGGCTTATCAGCGATATCAAAGAGCCGCAGGGCATTTTCTCCGAGATCTGCCGAGCAGGGAAAAACGGCGTAAGGAGGCGTATCACCGGTGCTCAGCGGTTCACGCCGGGGAGCGAGTGACAGCGCGAGCTCCGTGAGAAGCGCCCGGCGCTTCAGTTCCGTCAGGACTTCTGTCAGATGCCTATCTTCCATTTTTCCTCTGCGCTTCGTTTTCTGTCTGATGAAAATCATCATACGCCTTTTCTCTTAATTTCTTTCTTTATTGATATTTTTTAGCAGATAAATGAGGAAAACCGAACAATTTGCGACCCGATCCGGCAATAAGATTTTCTGCATCAGACAGGCAGACAGTTATCAGGAGACAGAATGGAATTACGAAATTTATTCCCAGTTGCCGGCGCCCTTGGTGCCGCCTTTTTCCTCATCGGCAGCGCTGCCGCCGCTCCGTCACTTCCGGCCAGTCTGAACGGATTTGTTCACTACAGCACGTCGAAATACGGCGGCAAAATCAGTGACAAGTACGTTCAGAAAACGAGTATCCAGGCACTGCAATCCGGAAAGAATCTTCCCTACGGCACGGCGGTCGTTGGAATTGAGTACCGGGATCAGAACGGAAAACGCGGTCCTGTGCTTCGCTACATCATCATGGAAAAGGTGAGGAACAGCGGGAAGGATTACCCGGCCTCTGTCCGAAACGGAGACTGGGAGTTCGCATCCTATACTCCGGCCCGCGCCCTGATCACGAATGATCCCGTCACACGGTGTCTTGCCTGCCATAAGAGCCAGGCCCAGAGTGACTATCTTTTCGGCCTGAACGAAATGAAGAGCTTCAAGCTGAAGTAAGGATGATCTGACCATGAAACGAAGAACTCTGATCAAGGGTGCCGCAGCAGTCGGTTTCAGTCTCCTCTCAGGAACCGGTTTTGCCGCCGCACCGAAGAAAAAAATTCTGGTCGCCTATTTTTCCCGGGCCCGCAGCATTTCCCGCGGGATGGATGCGATCACTTACGCCACGCCCTGGGTTGGCAATACGGCAGAAGCTGCCCGCGTTATCGCTCAGACACTGAATGCCGATGTTCACGAAATTGTGACGACAGAAAAGTATCCCCTGCTTCACCGCGAAAACTCACGTATTGCCGAGCAGGAAATGAAGAGTGACGCGAGACCGGGCATTGCCCCCTCAAACCTCTCACTGGACTCTTACAGTGTGGTCTTCCTGGGATTCCCGATCTGGTGGTACCGGGAGCCCATGGTGATCCGGACATTTCTGAGCCGCTATCAGTGGAAAGGCAAAACGATCATCCCCTTCTGCACGTCGCTTGAAGTGGATATTCCTCAGGCCCGAAGTGACATCATGAAGCTCGCGCCGGGAGCCGCTGTCCTGGAAGGCCGCCGGTTCGCGACCGAGAACGCGAATCTCGCTTCTGAAGTGAAATCCTGGGTTCAGGGTCTCCATATCTGAGGCCAAAGGAAAAGGAAATGAAAACTGCAGCCCTGATTTTCGCGGCCGCGCTGGGGATAGCTTCGCAGATCGCGTCCGCCGATACGCCGGTTCAGATGGTAATTAACGGGAAAGCCTATACCGCCACAGTCACTGACACACCGGAAGGCCGGAACTTTCTCGGCATGCTGCCGCTTCACGTCAGAATCAGCCGCGGAGAGCATGACTTCTGCGGCGATATGCCGCCTCTCACGCATTCAGAATCCAGTGTGAAAAACGGCTTCCGGAACCGCGACATTGCCTATTGGGTCCCGGGGCATGACTTCGTGATTTTCGTGAACGGCGAAGAGCACTCTTCCTCTATCGGCGGAATTGTTTACCTGGGAAAGCTCCAGATCCCGCAAAATGATCTCCTGAAGCTCTCCGGCACGCTCGACGTCAGAATCCTTAAGAAATAAGGAATCCCTATGAAACGCAGAAATTTTCTTCAATTACTCGCAGCCTCGGCTGCAGGAGCCGCCCTCACCATGAGTTCCGCTGAAGCCAAAAACGCCGGCCGCCGCATCCGGATTACCGCTGGAAACCGCACCTGGTACGCCACACTGGATGACAACGCCACCGCCCGCGCGCTGATTGCCAAACTGCCGCTCACCCTTCCTCTCGAAGATCTCTACGGGCGTGAACTCTGTTACCGGTTCCGCGACGCGCTGCCGGCGAACGAAGTTTCCTACCGCGGTTACGAAGTGGGTGAAATCGTCTACTGGCCGCCGCGGCACAGTTTCGTGATTCTCTATGCGCAGAACGGAGAGCATTTCGATATGCAGCCGATCGGCCGCATTGAGAAGGGCGTGGAGGAAATGGGGCGTGTTGGCTCTATGAAGGCCACAATCACGCTGGACAAGTAACTTTCCCCATCCCCTCTTCAGAAATCACAAACCCGCCTGATCCAAAAGGATTCAGGCGGGTTCTTTTCCCTTATTACAGGAGCGGGGGAAGAAGCCCGCTCCGTCAGGCTTGGATTACATGCCCTTCTTCTGCTGATCGATGATGTTCTCGACAGCAATACGGGCGGAGTTAATGGCGAAGGAAGAAGCCGTGCCTTCACCGATCCTCAGGTCATAGGAGTCCCCGTACACACCGCCGGCGTCATGGCCCAGAGCGTAAAGGCCCGGGATCACCTGATCCTTGGCATTCACAACCTGCAGGTTCTCAGTCACCTTGACACCGTTCAGAGAAGCGAGCGTGTGGAGCTTGCCCTTCACGATATAGAACGGAGCCTTGGAGACAGCGCGGATGTAGTACTTATCCTTGCCGAACTCGGTGTCCTTGCCCTGCTTGGCAAACTTCGTCATATCAGCCGCAGCGCGCTTCAGGTTGGCCGCATTAAGACCGGCCTTCTTGGCCACTTCCTCAATCGTGTTGCCTTCAAACACATCGCCGCGCTTCACGCCATCCTGCAGCAGCTTCGGCAGTTCCTTCGCCACCTGGCCGCGCTGAATGAAGTTGCCGCAGGGGTTGAGGTAACCCTTGCCCTTCGTGCCGAGTTCCTTCACGAACGCGTCATCGAAGAAGAGGTAGGTCCATTCACCGGAACGCAGAATAGCGTTCGAAGCCACCGGCCAGTCAAGCGTCAGCTGCTCGTTGAAGTAGCGGTTGCCGGCTCCATCCACATAAAGCTGGCTCTGACGGAAGATAGCGCGCAGTTCCTTATTGGGGCCATTGCAGATCGCTTCGCCTTCCAGCGGATTGAAGGCGCCGTTGATCATCATCGGGCCCATGTTGTCGCCCACTGCACCAGCGGACATTGCCATGCGGATACCGTCACCGGTACGTCCGGGAGCGCCGGACGGAACCAGATCCTGTCCGGTGTACTTCACCACCATGTCCTTGTTGAAGTTATAGCCGCCGGTCGCAAGCACAACGTACTTCGCGTTGACGGTCACCTTCTCACCGGTCTTCAGATCCTTAGCGACGACACCGGCCGCGCGGCCGTCCTTCATGATCAGGGTTTCGCCCGGAGTCTGCAGCAGCAGCGTACCGCCCTTCTTCTGGAAGGTATTCACCATAGCTGCCGGGAGAGAGCCGGCATGCGGGTAGATGTGCCAGGTCAGGTTCTTGTTGCCAGCCCAGACGGACTTCACTTCCTTCCAATGCACACCATGATCCCAGACCCACTGAATGGTCTTCGGGGATTCTTCAATGAAGCGCTTCACCAGAGGAGCATTGATGCGCCAGTGATGGTATTCGCCCATCCGGTTGAATTCCTCAAGCTTCGTCAGCTTCACGCCAGCCTTCTTCTGCATGAAGGATTCAACAGCGAAGGTGCCTTCCATGAAGTTGCCGGCGCCGCCCGCAAAGGCATTCTTTTCCAGAAGAACCGTCTTCAGACCGGCTTCCTGAGCGCTAGCGGCAGCAACCGTACCGCCCGCGCCGGCACCGACCACAACCACATCAGCGTTGAGCACGCGGTCTGCCATCGCAGGGATTGCCATCGCCATAGCGAGGGTGGCAACGGAAATGGAACGAATGAATTTCTTCATATATCTCTCCTCGATTCAAGTGCGTTTTTATTTCTAGTCAATATGACGAATAAAAATCCTGCACGAGGTAATACTAACGAATGATAAAAATGTTATAAACAGCAATAATTAGCACAAACTGTTTTAATAATTGAAACAATAGAACGCTATGGACCTTCTGCCTTCTCTCAGTGTTTTTCTTCGCGTAACGGAAACCGGAAGCTTCAGCCGCGCGGCTGACAGCTTGGGAATGACACGGTCAATGGTTACGCGCCGGATCCAGGCTCTTGAAGAGGATCTCGGCACAAAGCTGTTTTTCCGTTCGACACGGAAAGTGACCCTTTCCTCTGAAGGCATGGAGCTGCTTGTCCGGGCCCGCGACCTTCTCGCGAAAACGAACGCACTCTATGTTGAACTGCGGGATCAGGCCGGCAAACCGCTTTTCGGTTCCATCCGTATCGCGTCAAGTGTCATCATCGGCTGGGTCTTTCTGCAGAAGGTTGTGCAGGAATTCCTGGACGCCAACCCGGGGGTAACGATCGAACTGGTCACTGAAGATCAGCCGATCAAAATGGTGGATGAGGGGATCGATCTTGCGTTCAAGGTTGGTAACCGTCTTCCGGACTCCTCAGTCGCCAAAAAAATCGGTGTTGTCCAGAATTACTTCTGCGCGAGTCCCGACTTCCTCAAAAAGTCGCGCAAAATTTCGCGTCCGAGTGACCTAGAAAAAGTCAATTTTCTGGTGAACACCTATCTCGGCTCCAATATTCAGCTCGTAGGACCGGAGGGAAAGAAAGCCACGGTGAACGTCCGGGGCCGTTTCATCAGCCGAAACACTTTCATCAACTGCCGATCCTGCCTGAGAGGAGATGGTGTCGCCATGCTGCCGGCAGAGTTCGCCCAGAACTATATCGATAAGGGCGAACTCGTCCGGGTGCTGCCTGAGTGGGAAGGTGAAGAATACGGGTTTTACGCGCTTTACCCGGATCGGGCTCTTTCCCGCCCGGCGCGCGCCTTTCTTGAGCTGACTGTAAAGCGGATGGAAGAACTGTCAGGGCATGTTTATGGTCGGGTACGGCAGGATGATCAGTCAGAACCCCGGTACTGAACATCTTTGACATCACGGCCTGAATTCCGCTCTTCGTTATTTTCCTGACTTTCCTGCCGCACGCCAAAGGCGTGCGGCACTGGAAACTCTTTCCCCCGTCATCCGGGGATTCATAGCTTCTCCCTGCCACCTTCTCCATAGCTTTTTCAGCAACTTCTTCAATTAGGTTCTACGCAAATTAAATTCAGAATACGTGGAACTTATTGCTTTTAAAAAGCTTTTAAAAAGCATTTAAACAGTAATTAGGCTGAAATGAGGACACATAAAAGTATCAAATATGTAGGCGCCCCGGTCTCAGGAATGGCAGAATTAATAAGAATCGCTTGCTGTTCCGCACACGTCGCGTACGGAATCCCGCCCGCAAAACGTACCGACTGACACGCCAACCTCGGGAGGGGCCGCCAGGACATACGGACTTACGAAAGCAGGATCACTCGTTCCGGCCTGAACGTCTCCGGGCTTTCCGTCGGCATCTTGCATCACCTCACGTCAAAGGGAGAATAAAAATGCATGATGCAATGCTGTATATTGCGCTGCTGATTGTCGTTCTGACAGGCATTGGAATCGTTAAGAAACTGCAGGTGAATATCCTGCTGCTCTTCGCGGGTATCGCGCTCAATGTGCTCGCCATTCTGGGCGGCAATATGGATCTGCTGCCAAAGGGCACCCATTCCACCGGTTTCATCGGTTTTGACCTTTTCGCGCTGCTTTCCGCGCTCTCGAAGCACCAGGTCGCCACAACCGGCTTCATCATTCTGGTATCCGGAGGCTTCGCGGCCTACATGGATCAGATCGGCGCAACCGATAAACTCGTTAGCGTCTGCCTCAAACCGCTCAGAAAACTCCGGAACCCTTATCTGATCATGGGAGCGGTTTTTATCCTCGGACACTTCCTTGGGTTCGTCGTGACATCCGCGGCCGGCATGGCGATGCTCCTCGCCGTTTCGGTCTATCCCCTTCTTATCGGTCTCGGTGTGTCAGGTGTTGCCGCAGCCGCTGTAATCGGCTCTGTCCTTGTTGTGAGCTACGCACCGTCATCCGCGATTGCGGTTCTTGCTGCGAATACCGCCGGCATCGATCCGATGAGCTACCTGATCCAGTATCAGCTTCCGGTCGCGATCCCGGCAGTCATCACCATGGCGGTGCTTCACGTTCTCGTACAGAGCTATCTCGACAAGAAGGACACCGCCGCCGGTACTCTAGTCAAAACTGATCCGCAAATGATTGAGGCAAAAACCTCCAAGGCGGAAAACCTTCCCTGGTACTATGCGCTCCTGCCGATTGTTCCTCTGATCCTGCTCTTCATCTTCAACAAGATGGTTTATAAGACCATCGTGCTGGATGTGGCGGTTGCCATGTTTATCGGCTGGGTCATCGGGATCCTGGTGGATCTGCTGCACCGCAGAACACTCAACGCCTGTTTTGAGGACGGGTTCGCAATGTTTAAGGGTATGGGGCACATGATGCAGAGCGTCGTCGGTCTCATCTTTGTCGCCGCGCTTTTTGCGGCCGGGCTGAAGAACGCCGGACTTGTTGCACTGCTGATTGACGCCGCGAAGTCCGTCGGATTTGGAATTACCGGCACAGGACTCGTCATGTCCGGTGTGATCGGCCTCGTTACGGTTCTAACTGGGTCTGGTGTCGCGTCCTTCACCGGTCTTGTGCCGATTGCACCTTCCCTTGCCGCCGGTCTCGGCGGTGATCCGATTCCCTTGGTGCTGATGATGCAGATTTCAAGCGAATTCCTTCGCCCGCTGTCCCCCGTTGCCGGTGTGATCATTATCGTGGCAGGCTTCGCCAATGTTTCGCCTCTCACTGTCATTCGGCGCACCTGGCTCCCCTGCTGCGCCGGCATGGCTGTCGCGCTGGGCGCATCCGTTCTGTTCTTCTGAAAACAGAAAAACGGACTCATTTCTCTGGCTTCCGCCAGGAATGGGGCCGTTCTCAATATCAGCAAAAGAAAAATCCCAGCGACCTATGTCTGCTGGGATTTATCTCCCAAACTCCCGGAACATAGCTCCGGGATTTTTTCATTCTGGAAAAAATTCCTA
>OMGF01000668.1_pt1 | contig 29666 bp, 29 predicted proteins | sample 1645861 | NCBI WGS metagenome assembly OMGF01 (sample SAMN05578586, study PRJEB25193) | human gut metagenome | biome: Human Microbiome; feature: human-associated habitat; material: feces | host: Homo sapiens | place: USA:Birmingham
GAGTAAAATGTAAGCCGTTCCACTCCGGTCAGGGACGAGAGGGCGTCCGCCTGGTCCACATTGCAGTTGTGTATGGAAAGCTCCTTCAGGCCGCTAAGGCCCCGGACAGAGGATATAGACATAAAACCCTTGATATCCAGCTTTTCCAGGCCGGAGAGGGATGACAGGTCCGGGTCCGGCTGGGACGTCATCTTGTCAATGCTTAAGGACGTCAGTCCTGTGGCTGTTCCCACCGGCCCGAAATCCTGCACCTTGTTGTTTCCCAAAAGAGTCAGGGAGCGCAGAGCCGGCATCTCTGACAGGGAAGCCAGACTGATGACGGCAGTATCCTCTAACGTAAGGTCCTCCAATGCAGGAAGTCCCTTGATGAATCCGATGTCCTTAATGATATCCGAATTCAGGTACAGGGATTTAAGGCCGCTCATAACGGAGATGGCGGAGTAATCCTTCACCCTTATCTTATCCTTATCCGTGCTGATAATGGAATCAGAGTCCACCGTGTCTTCCAGCGACAGGTAATTAAGACGCTTTAACGGCACCAGCTGTTTTAAGTTGGTGTCGGGATAATCCCGGACAGTCAGGCGTTCCAGATTCTCAAAGGATGCGATTCCCTCCATAGAGGTAATTCCCTTAAGCTGCAGCTCTGTAATCTGTGCCGGGTCGTCCAGCATATCCTTTATGCCGGAAATTTCCACATTTCCCGCTGTGATGCCCTTAAGTTCCTTAAGCCCCTTTAAAGTGCGGACCCTGGACAGCCCTGACCCCAAATCCAGTTTCACCAGTCCTGTAAAAGCCGCCGCGTCCTGGGGCTCCCAGTCCATGGCCCCAAAGGAGGCCGTCTGCACCACCGGCTCCTTTTCGCTGTAAGGGTCGTCGAAGCTGTACCATACCCGGTCTGTTTCCAGGGATGTCTCCACTTTAAGATACCTGACTCCGGCCAGGTCCTCCGGGCTGATTTCCGACGGTTCCTTTTGGAACATCTCCCATGTCATGGCATGAAACAGGGGCGAATCTGCCTTTGGAGCCGTTTCCCCCTCCCGGACTTCCTCCCCTGCTTCCCCTTCCTTCCCCAAGTATCCGGCCGGGCGGGTGTAGGCGGGAATTGACGGCGGAGCAGTCCGCGGCCCGGAGGAAGAGCCGGAACCGGAGGACAGGATAAAAGCAGCCAGCAGCACGCCCGCGCAGGCCAAGCCTGCACCAAGGGCTATTTTGGCCCCGTTTCCCTGGTCTTTGCCGGAAGGGGTTGTCTGGTATATATTGTAATTTGTAATATGCTGGACTTTCTCATCGTCCAGCAGGAACTGGCTCCCGCAGTATTCGCATGTTATAAGCTTTGTCTGGGAATCCTCCACCTTAAGCTTACCCCCGCAGGAAGGGCATTTTATCTCTACCATTTTCATAAATACTTTTCCTCTTTGCCTTTGCTGGTAATCGCGGTTTCAAACCGGACCGCTTCGCGGCCTCATATGACACCATTATAATTCATTTCAGGCAGGTATGGCAAGCAGCTTTGCAGTCTTACCGCAGCAGCAAGAGAGGGACAACCCGTGCAGCAGGTGATGTCCCTCTCTCGTTTACCATTTTTTTGTTTTTAATGCGGTTATGCCGTTCTGCCGTTGACCGCCTTCATGAACCGCCCTGCAATCTCCAGCGGCCGGGTGATGGCCCCGCCCACGATAACTGCCCATGCTCCCATATCCAGCATTTTCACAGCCTCCTCCGGCGTGTGGACACGGCCTTCCCCGATGACAGGAATGGGAAGTTCTTCCGAAAGCCGCCTGACCAGCTCAAAATCCGGTCCTTCCAGCCTGGGGGTGTAATCCGTATATCCGCTCATGGTGGTGCTCACCAGGTCAATTCCGCTTTTCCACGCCTGAATCCCTTCCTGATAATCGGAGATATCAGCCATCAGAATCTGATCCGGATATTTTTCTTTGATGGTCCCAATGTATTCCCATGGGCTCAGCCCATCCCCACGCTTCCTGTCTGTGCAGTCAACGGCAATGATGTCGGCTCCTGCCTCCGCCAGGGCGTCCACCTCCCGCATAGTGGGAGTGATATATCCGTCATATCCCTCATACACCTGCTTGATCAGACCGATGACAGGAAGCCCTGTCTCCCTCTTGATTCCCACCACATCCCGCACCGTGTTGGCGCGTATCATGGGGCTTCCGGCCTCTCTGGCCGCCCTGGCCATATAAGGCATCAGGGTACGCTCCGGGTCATAGAGCGGTTCCCCGGGCAGGGCCTGGCAGGAGATGATGAGCTTTCCTTTGATACGGTTAAATAGTTCTGTTTTGTCCATTTCGTTCCAATCCTTTCCCTCCGGCTTTCACGGCCTTTCATCAGCCACAGCCACCTTAACCACACATTTTTTGATATCTTCAGGCTTTTCCAGGCATCCGCCCGGCCCATGAGCCTCCCCTGCCATGCACAGGATAAACCTGCCGGGCCCCATAACGCAGCGTCCCCCTGCTCCGGCACAGGCTGCCGCCTTCTGAAAATCCGGCCGGTATTCCCCAATGGGAGTCACACCGTTAAGGGCCGTCTCTATGACCTCGCAACCGTCTATATCTATCTGGATATCCATATAATCTCTGTGCACTTCATAACTCTCATCTGTCAGCTCATGGGTCCTGGCCTCCATCACCTGCAGAAATACCCTGTCCCCGTCAATCTCCGTCTTTCCCAAAGGAAGGGTGTTTATATCCACAGACATCAGATAATCAATGGCCTTATCCAGATTCCTGTTCATGCCCCTGTAATTTCCTATATTAGCCAGCAAATCGTATATCATATCAGCAGTATTTCTCCTTTGCGGCTTCTATCATGGCGGCTGCCTCCCCGGCAATGGCCCGGTCGCCATCGCATAAGTCTGTCAGCGGTTTTCGCACGCCTCCTATATCAATTCCCCTGCTGACCCGCAGCACTTCCTTTATCATGGCATACATATTGCAGGTTCCTGAGCAGAGCTTATATATAATTTCATCCGCATCATACTGGATAGCCCTGGCCTCTGCCATCCTGTTTTCTGATACCAGATCATATATCTTTAAAAACAGTTCGGGCATGGCTCCGTAGGTGCCGCCGATTCCTCCATCCGCCCCCATGGCCAGACCGGACACCAGCTGTTCGTCAGGTCCGTTGAACACGATAAAATCCTCCCGTGTTTTCATGGCCTCAGCCTTAAACATCTGGATGTCCTGAACCGGCATGGATGAGTTCTTCACGCCTGCCACACGTCCGTTTAAGAGCATTGTCCTTAAAAGACTCATGGTCAGGGCCGTACCGGCCAGCTGGGGTATGTTATAGATAATAAAATCCGTATCAGGCGCTGCCTCTGATATGTCATTCCAGTACCCGGCAGCCGAATATTCCGGAAGCTTAAAATAAATGGGCGGTATGGCTGCAATCCCGTCCACACCCAGGGACTGGGCATGGGCTGCCAGAATACGGCTGTCCCTTGTGTTATTGCAGGCAACATGGGCTATGACCGTGAGACGGCCCGCGGCCTCGTCCATCACAGCCTCCAGCGTCTTTTTCCTGTCCTCCACAGACTGGTAGATGCATTCTCCCGAAGACCCGCCCACATAGACGCCCTTCACTCCCCGGTCCACAAAGTACCTGGTCAAGGCCCGCACTCCGTCCACGCTTACCTCTCCCGCCCTGTCGTAGCAGGCGTAAAATGCCGGGATGATTCCCCTGTATTTGTCAAGCTTCATTCTTATTTCACCCCCGTTATCTCAGAAAGTTTTACCTTTCTGTTCTCAAACCGGGACCTGGTGCAGGCGTCTGCCGTGGCAATGGCGTTCCTGGCAGCCTCCCCTGTAAGCAGGGCCTTAAACTCCTCGTCCGGCTGGGCGCCATGCATGATATTGTTAAAGTACTCCATCTCATCATACATGATGCTGTGAAGCCACATAGGAGGCTTTTTCCCGGGTTTGCCGTACATGATGGCGCCGTCCATCTCCGTGCCGTGATAGATTCTGGTGCGGTCATCATCCTCCTCCTGGGTTTTGTGCATAAGGAAAGGTTCTTCCTTATCCCCCTTCTTAAGGGTTCCTCCGCAGTTGAACATATCCAGGCGGATGGCGCCCTCTGTTCCCTGAATCAGCACATAATGTTCCGGCCAGTGGAAGGCGGATCCGTACTCCAGCACAGCGTATCTGTTATCCCCGTATTCCATGGTGATGAACAGCATATCGTCCTCATCCCCAAACTGCTCTCCGCAGTGGGCCACATTGCCGCCCGCCATGGTCACTTCCTCGGGGCAGCCGCCCATAAGGAACTGGATACAGTCCAGCTCATGGATGTGATGGTAGAGGTGGCCTCCTGATTTGGCCCTTATTTTCTTCCAGCTGACCGAAGGCTGTATATCCTCCCAGCCGTTCCTGGCCGAGTGGCAGTACAGCACCTTTCCTATGACTCCGTCATTAATCATCTTCTTGGCTGTACGCACGCCCTTAAAAAAGTTCATTACATGGCCTGCCATGAAGGTGACGTTGTGGGCAACGCATGCCTCCACCATCTCCACGCAGTCCTGATAGGACAGGGCAATGGGTTTCTCACAGAATACGTGTACCCCGTGCTCCGCCGCCTTGATGACCGGTTCCTTGTGAAGGTAATTGGGGGATGCCACGATTACCGCGTCCACGTCTTCACGGCTGTATAACCGGTCCAGGTCCGTCTCCGTGTCACAGCCCAGCTCAGCCGCCACTGTACCTGCATTCTCCGGGTCATAGACAGCCACTACCCTGGCCCCCTCCTGCTCCTTCATGATGCGGGCCAGCTCCGCCCCAAAATATCCCGTTCCAACCACTGCATATCCGATTGTCTTCATGACTGTTCTCCTTTACCGTCCATATTTTTTACTTCATGATTTCGCTGAGTTTTACCTTCCTGTCTTCCTTAAGGGACAGGGTGCAGGCGTCTGCCGTAGCAATGGAGTTCCTGGCAGCCTCACCGGTGAGAAGGGGAAGGAACTCGTCTGTAACCGGGGCGCCGTGAAGCACATTGTTCAGAAACTCCATCTCTTCGTCCATGATGCCCTGAAGCCACAGAAAGGGCTTTCTTCCCGGCCTTCCGAACTGGTTGCCGTTGTCCCGCTCCGTCTCCCTGTAAATCCGGGTCCTGTCATCGTCCTCCTCTTTTGTGCGGTGCACCAGGAAATGTTCCTCCTTTTCCCCTGTCTTAAGGGTCATGCCGCAGTTGCACATATCAATCTTTATGGCTCCCCTGGTTCCCTGTATCAGCAGATAGTGTTCCTGCCACCGGAAAGCGGAACCATATTCCAGGACCGCATAGCGCCTGCCCGGATATTCCATGGTGATAAACAGCATATCGTCCTCATCCCCGAACCGGTCGTCCCTGTGGGCAACATTGCCTCCTGCCATGGTCACTGTTTCAGGACAGCCCCCCATAAGGAACTGGACGCAGTCCAGCTCATGGATATGGTGGTACAGGTGCCCTCCTGATTTGGAGCGTGTCTTTTTCCAGGTTTCTGACGCACCGGTTCCCTCCCATGCGTTGCGTGCCCCGTGGCAGTAGAGAATGTCCCCGATAACGCCCTGTCCGATGAGTTCCTTTGCCTTTCTCACGCCACGGAAGAAATTCATCACATGACCTGCCATGAATACCACATGGTTTTCCCGGCATGCATCCACCATCTCCCTGCAGTCCTCAAAGCTTAAGGCGATGGGCTTTTCACAGAACACATGAAGTCCACGCCCCGCCGCGGCCAGCACCGGCTCCTTGTGCAGATAATTGGGTGTGGCCACAATCACCGCCTGTATATCCTTTCTGGATACCAATGATTCCAGGCTGTCCTCTGCATCGCATCCCAGCTCTGCCGCCACCGGACCTCCGTTTTCAGGGTCATAGACAGCCCGTATCTGGGCCCCTGGTTTTGTATTCATGATGCGTGCCAGCTCCGCCCCGAAATAGCCGGAGCCCACCACGCCGTATCCAATGGTTCCCGTTATAGCTTCCATAAAATATAACTCCTTTTCCCTTTGTGTTAAATTCATCAGGACTTCACAGCGCCATCCGACATGCCGCCTGCAATCTTGTTCTGTATGAGGCAGAAGAAAATGACAGAGGGAAGCACCACCAGAGCAGATGCTGCCATCATGTCTCCCCAGTCCAGTATCTCAGCTCCGTCCAGGGAGCGCAGGGCCACCGCAACAGTCATCTTGCTGGTATTATTCATCAAAATCAACGCATACAGAAACTCATTCCAGGTGTTAATGAAGGTATAGATGGCCGTGGCCACCACACCGGGCGCCACCAGGGGAAGCACCACCTGGACAAAGGTCTGCATTTTATTGGCCCCGTCGATTCTGGCCGCCTCCTCGATTTCCAGGGGTACGGTCCTGAAGAATCCGGTCAGAAGCCACACCGCATAGGGCACGGAGAAGGACAGGTACACGATAACCAGGCCAATCCTTGTGTTAATCAGTCCCAGCTTTCCCATGACCACAGAGTAGGGAATGGCCAGAAGGATGGGCGGGAATATGTAAGTGGTCACCAGCACCTTGGACATGGCTGATCCCAGCCGCTTAAAGAACCTGACGATTCCATAGGCTGCCAGCGCAGCCACCGTAATGGCAATCAGGGTTGTCACCAGGGAGATGATAACGCTGTTTCTTATATTGACAAAAAACTTAAGGTCGTTGATAACATGGGCGTAATAGTCAAAGGTCCATGTCTCAGGCCAGAAGGCCGTGGGATTTCCCGTCAGTTCACCCTTGCCCTTCAGGGAGGATATGATAATCCATACCAGCGGGAAAATGGAGATAAGGGTCAGAATAATCAGGTATATATGGCTGATAACGTTTCCTGCTTTAAACTTTTTCATTTACTGTCCTCCTTTTCCCACTTATTGATGACCGCGAAGTAGATGCCGCATATAATCATCAGGAATATAAACAGCAGCACGGTCACTGCCGATGAACGTCCGATCAGCTTGGTGCTCCATCCCATATTGTAGGCGTAGAGCGGTATGGTCTGGGTGGTGCCCGCCGGTCCGCCGCCCGTAATCAGGTAAATCAGGTCAAAGTTGTTAAAAATCCACACGGTCCTTAGAACCACCAGCAGTCCCACCACCATCTTGATATGGGGCACTGTGACATAGTAGAAGGACTGCCACGGCCTGGCCCCGTCTATCTGGGCGGCCTCGTACTGGTCCTTGGGAACTGTTTCCAGAGCCGAGAGCACATTTACCATAATCATGGGCGCTCCGAACCATATATTAATCAGCACCAGGCTTACAAAAGCCAGCGTACCGCTGGTCAGAAACTGGGGTGCGGCCTCACAGATTCCCAGCTTCACCAGGATATTCGGCAGGAAGCCGTACACTCCGTTGAGAATCCATTTCCAGGAAAATGCAATGACAATGGAGGGAAATGCCCAGGGAATGATGAGAAGGGTCTTGTAAACGCCCTTACACACCTTAATCCGCTTCAGGGCCAGAGCAGCGGTAAAACCCACTGCTATCTGTCCCACCAAGGACAGGACCGTCCATTTCAGGGAATTGAAAAATGAAAGCCAGAAGCCGCTGTCCCTTAACACCTCTGCATAATTCTTAAAGCCAATGAATTTATAGGCCGGCTTAATCAGGTTTTTGTTTGTAAAGCTGTATACGATGCTGGAACAGATGGGATATATGAACAATGCAATTACAATGACGATTGCAGGAAGTACAAACAACCACCTTGTATAACTTTTCTTCCCCAAGATTTCCTCCTCCTTCTCAGTATTAGAGCGTGTCTCAAAAATGCATGCGCTTTTTCAGACACGCTCCGCGACAACTTATTCAGCTGTCTCAAACAGTGCGTTCAGTTTATCTTCTGCTGTTTTGGCAGCAGTCTTTACATCTGTCCCGTTGGTAATGATATCCTGGAACATATCCTCGATCACATGGTTGTTCTGCATGATTCCGGCCTGTACATTAGGACCGTGCTCATAACCAAATGCAGTACCGATATCAGCTGCCGCTGTCAGCACTTCCTCTGCATGTGTAAACTGCCTGATGGTGTCGTCATCCTTGTATGCATCCGTGTCAGCGATTCCCTTGATAGCGGGAAGCATACCCACCGGGGTTGCGTGCAGGAATTCAACGTATGTATCCTCGTCATAAAGGGTTTTCATAAATGCCTTGCAGATTTCGGGATGCTTGGAAGCCTTCCACACAACCATAGGCGTGTTTGTGGTCATGATTCCCTCGTCCGGGTCATCCGCGTTGATTTTTGGAATCGGATAGCAATCCACATACTGGAGCAAGTCCGGTGAGTTGGCTGCAACACCAGAAATCTGGAAGCCGGAGTTAAAATCAAATGCGGTCTTGCCCTGGTAATACAGGGTAGCCTGGTCCAGCACATCAAAGTTAATGGAATCCTTAGGCGAGCAGTCATTGTACACCTTCAGCCAGTAGTTGATGCCGTCAATGGCCAGGTCGCTGGTCAGGTTGGCTTTCAGGTCATCGGTCAGCAGGCTGCCTCCGCCGCTTCTCACATAGAAATCCAGGAAAAAGGTTGCCTGGAAGTCATTTGTCCCGCATGGGAAGGACAGTCCGTAGACACCGTCCTTTGTAAGGGCCTTGGCTGTGTCGTAAAGCTCGTCCCAGGTCTTTGGAACCTCCAGACCGTTTTTCTCCAGCAGGTCCTTCCTGATCCACATCACATGGGCGTGTCTGTAAAGGGGAACAGAATAGTTATTGCCGTCCATGGTGCCCTCGGATATGGCTGCCTCTGCGAATTTGTCACGGCCGATGTCGTCAATCAGGTCATTGATGGGCGTCAGGGCATCTGCGTTAATCATCTCCGCAACCTGGGCCGGAAGGGCGGTGCTCATATCAGGTACATTGCCGGATGCAAGCCCGGTGGTCCACTTGGTATAAAAGTCATTCCATGAGAATGTCTCAATATTGATTTTCACATCCGGGTTTTCTTCCATAAATTTGTCTGCCGCCTTCTGGATGGTCTCCAGTCTTGGCCCCTGGGTAAATGAATGCCAGAACGTAATCTCACCCGAAAGCGCTCCCTCTGTTCCGCTGCCGCTTCCGTCCTGGCTCCCCGTATCCTGTGCCTGGGACTGGCTTCCTGCTTCTTTGGAACCGGAAGCCTCTGTGGATGAACCGGAACTGCCGCATCCGGCCAACAGTGCTGCTGCAAGTGCTGCCGCAAGAATAAAGCTTACATGACTCTTTTTCATATCATTTCTCCTTTTTCTGAATTATTTCCGTCCGTCATTTTGCTGTTTCTATAGGTATTATATTGATTTTCTTTATGCATTTCAACATTCTGGACAACTTATAATAGCATAAAACAACCACTATACTATTTTTTTGTCCAGTTTTGGTTTTGAGCAGGCAGGGACCCGTCCCCGTATCTTCGGGAGACAGGAAAAGGACAGGGCCGGAACCTGATTCCGGATACCTGTCCTTTTGTATCTGATGTTTTTATCTCTGCTCCCTGCTTCCTATTTTCATTCTCCTGCTGTTTCCGTCACAATCCATTCCTTCTTAATCTGCCACAGGGCCGCCTGGACACTTTTGGCCCCGGATTCCTCCCCTGCCCGAATCTGCTCATGATGGCGAAACAGCCTGGGCCAGCTGCCCATGATTTTCTGTTTCAGCTCCGGATAAAAACCAGTGAGAACCGCGTCCATCTCCCTGACCCCCCGCTGCTTTAAATACGCCTGGAAAGCCAGCTCATCCGCCTCATCTTCACCCAAGTATTTAAGGCACAGAATCTTATTCCAGTCATACATGTCAAAAAACACAGCCTCATCCCTGGGAACACAGAGCGTCAGTGTCCTGGTTCCGGCCGACTGGTCCAGGCTGTACAGGTTCATAAAGGACCAATAGGGAAATTCCGCCCCCTCAGGTTTGGGAACCAGCTTCGCTGCCTCCTTCACGAACCATCTGTAGACAGTCAGGAAAATAGGGCCGCTTTCCCCATATTTTCTGCGCACATACTCCTCACGGGAAAAACAGCGGCCGTCCCTCTCTATGGCCTTTAATACAGCATCTGCCTGTGCCGCGTATAAAATCACCTTATCACCTGTGTCACCCATTCTTTTCTTATCTCCCATATATTTCCATATTTTGAGTCGTTTCCTAAAATCACACTGTCATCAAAAAGCCGGTCCCAGCTGGCAATAATTTCCCTCTTAAGGTGGGGGTAGAACTGGGACATGTATGCCTTGGCATCGCTTACCCCGTACTGCTCCATCATATCCTGATGGCGTCTGGCATCCGCCTTATCCTTTGGTATGTAGGAGTAATTGAGAATGCTTCCCCATTTTTCTATATTGACAGAGGTAATACGGTCCGGGTCCAGGGTCAGCTCCAGTATAACGGCGCCCGGACTGGGAAGCATGACCGCCTCACTGGTAAAGGAAACCCACACCGGATACTCCACATCCCCGGGCTTCCTGGCCGCGTCCGGACTGTGCCTTACCAGCCAGTCATATACCTCCAGCACCAGTCCCGCATGTTCCTGCAGGTCACTGCGGATATATTCCCGCCTGGCAATGTACCTGCCATTTTCATTCAGCTCCTTCAGCACATTTTCATGCTGCTTTGTCCATACCTTGATTTGTTCCATCCCGCCATCCATCCTCTCTCTATTGTTTTGTCACCGCTACTCCTGCGACATCTTCCTGTACCGTCCGGGCGTCATCCCAAACGCCTGCTTGAATACCCGTGTAAAATGGTTGGCATCCTCGAACCCCACATCGTGGGCAATACAGTTCACAGGATCATTGGAAACCAGCAGAAGTCTGGCTGCCGTGGTCAGACGCACCTGGCGTATAAACTCTGTGGCGGTCTTCCCTGTGGCCTCCTTAAACAGACGCCGGAAAGTAGTCTCAGCCACTTCCGCCATACCGCTTAATTTATCTGAGGTATATTCCTCCGTGGGATTTAACATGATATAATCAATAACGGTCTGTATCCTGGGGTCTGTCTGCACCGTGGATTTCTTCACCCTTTTTCGTATCTGCTCCAGGTTGTACTCCAGGCCGTTGATCTCCGCCTTCACATCATCCGGCTCATCGGAGTTCAGAATGTCAATCAGACTGGCAATCAGAGTGTCAAGGGCTCCTCTTACGTGAAAGGATTTTGACTTTTTGTCCGTGCGCACCCACTTATAGATATCGCTGAAATAAGGTTCGATTCCCTCCCCCACATCCATCACCAGGGGAAAGTTATAGTACTCCCTGAGGAAATTGGCCCCCTCGTAGAACACGGATGTGGTAAAACGGATGCTGTAAAACGCAAACGTATCCTCCAGCGCCTTACATGACAGCCAGCAGCCCTCCGGTATATAGGATACCTGCCCCTTCCTCACAATGACCGTCTCCCCGTCTACCACAAACTCAGCGCTTCCGTCAATGATATAGCGCAGCATATTGTACGGTATGGCGCTCTCCGGGTACGTCCAGGTACGTCCGAAGGAGTATTTATCTATATACAGAAAATTAAACCGGATGGTATTCATGAATGAGGAAAGCGACTGCATGATGTGCACCCCCCTTTTAACAGTATTACGTTATTACTTCCGGCCCGCCGGCACTTCCGTTTTCGTAATCTTAATCTGCCCGCTGTCCGGCTCTTTATATTTTGATTGTATCAAATCACGCCCCCAATAGCCAGTCCCTTGACAGAAAATTTTATCCGATGGGATTTTATACGCATATTTATCCACACAGGCCGCCGCATTCCCTTCCGGCTTCTTACCGGCCTCTTTCCGGCTGTTTGCCTTTCACCGCCCGATTCCCAGCTGTTTAATCAGCTGTTCAATCCCCTCAGGACTGTCCGCAAATGTTTTCACCGGCGCCCCAACCATTTCACCGCACTCCTCCTCCGTAATGGTGCCATGGCGCAGGACAGGCCCCTGTTCCAGCTCCACGGTGTAGTTCCAGCTGACCTGTCCCAGGTTATCAGTCAGGGCAATGAGCACACAGGCATATGCTTTCATCCGCTCCTCAAACACAGCTGAATTGGACGTGCTCTCCTCAAAGTTAAGCGTCCAGCCATAGGGCTCGCCGGAGGTCTGGAGCTCATTCTTAAAGCTTCCCAATTCTCTTGATATTCCCAATGTGCCTGAGAGCCTTCCATCTGCCGAGGCATCGCCTATATACGGATTCCTGGCCCTGTACAGTTCATTGGCCAGGCTGCTGATCAGGTCTCCGTTACTCTTAATCGTAATACCCTGGATATTCAAATCCATTCCACCGCCGGGAAGCGCCAGTTCCAGGTTAAATGTGCCGCTTCTGTTCCAGAATGACGGCAGACAGGAATAGATGACCAGCCTCTGCGCCCCGTCCTCCTGCACCAGCTTATATCCCCTGTAAACAGCGGCTGAATCTGCCATGACTCCTCCCACATTCACCTGTTCCCCATTGACATCGGTGTAGGTGAGCACATATGACTCCGTGGGATATCCTATTACAAACAGCTTCATAAAAAGCGCTGCCGCCATAAACAGGAACACCCCTGCTGCCGCCAGAACCACGTTTCTTACATTCTTTCTTCTTACCTTTTTCAGATAATCAATTTCCGGCGGTTCTCCTGCTGTTTGGGAAGCATCCCCTTCCATCTCTGCCTTCATCCGCTCATACATTTCCCTGCAGGTCTCACATTCCTCCAGATGGCTGCGGATTTCCCGGTCCGTTGTTTCAGACGTCAGGCCATCCGCATACATAGGCATTAAATCCTGAATAATCTCACATGGTATTCTGTGGTTCATAGTTTTCCTGCCTCCTTCACGACTCTCTCTTTCCCGCGGTAATAGGTCACCCTTGCCCAGTTCTCGCTGCGCCCCATGATTTCCCCAATCTGCCCGAAAGTAAGGTTTCCCACCAGCCTGAGGTACATAACCTCCCTCATAGGGTCCTCCAGGCCGTGAACCAGCTTCAGTATCTGCACATTGTCCCATAAACAAAGAGCCCGGGACTCTGCGGATTCCACAGATACCTGTTCAGCCTCATCCAGGGGCACATGGTCTTTCTGCCTTCGCAGATAATCACGCCACAGATTTTTAGCAATTGCGCAGAGCCAGGTGGATATGCTGCTTTCTCCCTTATACCCGCCGATGTGTTTCACAGCCTGGTAAAAGGTCTCCTGGGTCAGTTCCTCTGCCAGGCCGGGGTCCCGGGTCCTGGTTAAGAGAAAACCATATATCATTTTTCCGTGTTTCATATAAATTTCTTCCATGGAATCCATATACGCATTTCCTCCTTCTGTTAATTAGTGTCCCGTACCCAGGAATCGTTACAGAAAAAATAATAATAAAACAGACCCGGCCAGAACCAGGAATATCATATCCCGGATATCTGGCTGGGTCCTGATTGCTTTGAGCCCATTGCTCCGTCTTTATGTTCTGAAGCCCTATTGAAGATCTTTCTCTCAGGCCTTGGGTATATCCAGTGTCTTTCCCTCATATATCAGGTCAGGATTCTTCACTGAGCCGGAATTAAGCTGGTAAATAAGCTCACATTTCAGAGGTTCTCCCAGCTCCCTAGTAGAGCGGCTCAAATATTTCTCCGTCCACCCGCACTTCCTCTTGGCCGTCATCCACCAGAAACAGACACTAAACAGCCTCGTTCATCCTTGCCAGCTTTGCAGCCTGGTCTGCCGCAATCAGATTATCCAATAGCTCCTGAATATCCCCGTTCATAATAGAATCAATCTTATACAGTGTCAGCTTGATTCTGTGGTCCGTCACGCGGCCCTGAGGGAAGTTGTAGGTACGTATCTTCTCAGAGCGGTCGCCGGTACCGATCTGGCTGCGGCGCTCCTCTGCCTCTGAGCTCTGGCGTTTTTCCAGCTCAATGTCGTACAGCTTGGAACGCAGCAGGCGGAATGCCTTTTCCTTGTTCTGAAGCTGGGATTTCTCTGTCTGGCTGTAAATAACGATTCCCGTAGGCATATGGGTCAGACGAACCGCGGAGTCTGTTGTGTTGACGCACTGTCCGCCGTTGCCCGATGCGCGCATAACGTCGATACGGCAGTCGTTCATGTCAATCTGCACGTCCACTTCCTCGGCCTCAGGCATAACGGCCACAGTGGCAGTGGATGTATGGATGCGGCCGCCGGATTCTGTCTCAGGCACACGCTGGACGCGGTGCACGCCGCTCTCATATTTAAGCTTGGAGTACGCGCCCTTGCCCGTAACCATGGCAACCACTTCCTTGAAACCGCCGATGCCGTTTTCATTAAGGCTGACAATCTCCACCTTCCATCTCTGGCTGTCCGCATAGTTTGAATACATGCGGTAAAGTTCGGCCGCAAACAGAGCTGCCTCGTCTCCGCCTGCGCCTGCCCGGATTTCCAGAATGATGTTCTTGTCATCGTTAGGGTCCTTTGGAAGCAGGAGAATCTTAAGTTCATGCTCCAGGTCCTCAATCCGCTTTCTGGCATCGGACAGCTCTTCCTTGGCCATCTCCCGCATCTCCTCGTCGTTCTCTTCCTCCAGAAGGGCCAGGCTGTCCTCCACATCCTGCTTTGCCTGCTTGTACTGCTTATAGGCCTCCACAATAGGAGCCAGGTCAGCCTGCTCCTTCATGAGCCTGGTAAAACGCTTGGTATCCTGGGTCACATCCGGGTCACCCAGCATAAGCATCAGTTCTTCATAATGAATCAACATATCATCCAGCTTATCAAACATATCTATCTCCTGCTCCTGCGATTATTCCAATTCCAACCACTACATTAACCTGTTACCTGTGTTTCTCCCGGTCCGGCATCCCGGTCCGCGCCAGCCGGGCGTTTATGTCTAAGCGTTTATGTCCGCCCTCTCACCCCCGGCCTCACCGCCTGGCCCTCACCACCCGGTCCTGTCCTGCCAGATCCTGAAATGTCCTCACATCCCTGTATCCCCCGGTCCGGAACAATCCCTCTACTGCCTCTGACTGGTCATATCCAATCTCCATATAGATACTTCCGCCCTCCGCCAGATGATTCCGGGCCTCTTGTGCCAGGATACGGTAAAATGTCAGTCCGTCCTCACTTCCGTCCAGGGCAATCCTGGGCTCATGGTCCCTTACCTCCGGAGCAAGGCCCTCTATGACCCGGCTGGGGATATAAGGCGGGTTTGAGACAATGACATCAAAGGTCCTGTCCGTCCCCAGAGCGCTGAACATATTGCTCTCAAACAATTCGAATCCGCCCTCGTATCCGCCCAAAAGCCTGTCACGGTTTCCGGCTGCCACCTTAAGGGCCTCGGCCGACACATCCAGGGCAGCCACATGACGGTATCTGCCCATGAGCGCCAGGCTGATGGCAATGCACCCGGAACCGGTGCACATGTCCAGTACGCGTTTTTCCCTGTCCTTCTGTTCCTCCAGGACCAGCTCCACCAGTGTCTCCGTGTCCTGCCTTGGTATCAGCACATGTTCATTTACAAGGAACTCAAATCCCATGAACTCCTGCGTTCCGGTCAGGTGCTGGAGAGGGGTCCGGCCTGCCCTGGCTTCTATGAGCCTCATAAATTCCCGGCATTTTCCCTCTGTCTCCTCATCCTCCCCCAGCTCCCTGGCTTTCAGGGCCAGAAAAGAGGCCAGATTCAGATGAAATACCTCCAGAAGCAGATACCTGGCATCCAGCTCCGGATCCGGCACCCGGGCCTTATTCAGTTCCTGAACACCCTGCCACAACAGCTGCTGCATGGTCATGTTTTACTGCTCCTTCACTGTCATTGCCTTTACCATTTCTGCTGACTTTATCATTTTCACTGCTTTCATCATTTCCATTTCCGCCATCATAGTGCCTGCTTTTCTGCCATCCCGGAAAATTCTCATCCAGATAAGCCCGCCAGTCAAACACTGTCTCCACTGCCGCGATAGCCACCTCTATCATGCTGTCATCCGGCTCCGTGGTTGTCAGTCCCTGCATCCACATGCCGGGACGGCTGAGCACATTCACCAGCCGTGAGTCGTGGCGTCCCGCAAAACGCAGGAACTCATAGGACACGCCCGCGATCACAGGTATCAGCACAATCCGGCTTACCACACGCAGCCAGACCGTATCCACCCGTATCACCATAAAAAACAGGATGCTGATAACCATGACAATCATAATAAAGCTGGTACCGCACCGTTTATGCTCCTTGGAACTTGCCCTTACATTGTCCACTGTAAGCTCCAGCCCGTGCTCGATACAGTTGATGCACTTATGCTCTGAGCCGTGGTACATAAAGGTCCTCTTGATATCCTCCATACGGGATACCAGCTTGATATAGGCTATGAAAATGACGATTCGTATTACGCCCTCCAGTATGGCCATCACTGTGTCGGAATGGATGAATCCTCTGCATATATTGGCGATAAACAGGGGAAGCACCATGAAAATGCCAATTGCCATAACAAAGGAAAATACCATAACCACTGTCATGAGAGCGCTCTCCAGCTTCTCGCCGAAAACCTTATCCAGCCACGCCTCAAATTTACCGGGCTCTGCCTCCTCGTCGTCCTCAAAAAAACTGCAGGACCAGGTGAGGGCCCTCATGCCCACTACCATGGAATCTATAAAGCTGAAAATACCTCTTACAAAGGGAAGACCTAATACTTTATGCTTCTTGGTCATACTCAAATAGGTATCCTTTTTCACCTCAATATCCCCGTCCGGCTTGCGGACCGCAATGGCGTAGTCATTGCCGTTCTGCATCATGATGCCCTCGATTACGGCCTGACCACCAATTCCTGAATATTTCATTCCTTTAACCTTTCTGCTGTACGAAAAAGAAACCCTCTTTCCATGATTTCCCATGAATTCAGAAAGGGCTGAGCCTGCTCCCAAGCTCAACCCTCATCTCTTTGCTTATTAGTTAGCATTCATGCCATATTTACGATTGAACTTATCAATACGTCCACGAGCCTGAGCAGCCTTCTGCTGTCCGGTGTAGAATGAATGGCACTTGGAACAAACCTCAACGTGGATGTCCTGCTTTGTTGAACCTGTTACGAACTCATTACCACAGTTGCAGACAACCTTTGCCTGGTAATAGCTTGGATGGATTCCTTCTTTCATGATTTTCACCTCTCTGATATTATTTGCGGTTTCCGACCGCGGCCTGTGTATGCCAATCTGTCTCTGTACATTACAGGCAGCCGGCCGTATGCCGTCACCAGAACGCACAGATATCAGCAATAACTAAGTTAAACGCGTCCTCACCGTAAGGTTCTGACTCACGCGAACGCTAAAACTGCCGTCAATTCAGACAGCTTACATAGTATATCATAGAACCCCGGGACTTGCAAGATATTTTTTTGAAAATGTGGACAAATATATAGCTGGATATGGGGTCAGGATATAGGGTTACTTCCAGCACTCCGGAAGCTCAGGTTCCCGTACCCTCACCGGCTCAGGATAAATCTCACCATGCAGTTCCAGCTCCACCCGCTCAATGATTTCCGGCTTCACCGGACGGTTGACCTCCACACCTTCTATCGGGAAATCCGTCACAGGCACTGTCTCTACCTTTTCCAGCCTGTATAACTCATCCATGCCCTCCAGAACACGGCCGAACACAGGATAAATTCCCTTGTGGTCCGGGCAGGCCCTGAGGGGGAAGAAAAACTCGCAGCCTGCCAGTCCTGCCTCACCGTAGCCGCCCATGCACACGGCTCCGGGATGGGAGTCCAGGGGTACCACGTCCGGGTTCAGTTCAAACTCATTGGGAATCAGATACCGGCATTCCTTCTTTCCAAAGGCCGTGTAGCTGACATCCACCCAGTTTCCCGGCACAATCCGCTCAATGGCATGGTGGTCCAGGTATCCCCTGGAGGCTGTATAGATAAAGCTGTTCACTGTATTGGGCGCTGACTCCGGCAAAAGCTCTATGACAATGTTCCTGCCGTTGGCCATATGTAATGTTGCGATTGGATTCATATATCCTCCTATATAACCTCTGTTAGCCGGTTACGGATGAACCGATTATCTCAAATTCCTTGGAATAGTGGTTGAGCACCTCGCATCCATCCTCTGTCACCAGCACCAGATCCTCCACACGGACGCCGGTATCCCCGGGCAGATAGATTCCCGGTTCAATGGAAAATATCATTCCCGGCTCCGCTTTCTGGGTATTCACAGAGGACACGTCTCCGAACTCATGCTCTCCCAGACCGATGAAATGCCCCAGCCTGTGGGTAAAGAAAGGTCCGTATCCCTGTTCAGCGATCAGGTCCCTGGCCGCCCCGTCCAGCTCGCACAGAGGTACGCCCGGACGTATCTTTGAGATAGCTGTCTCATTGGCGCTGCGGACAATCTCATAAATACGGCGGTGCTCCTCACTGGCTTTGCGGAAGTAAAAGGTACGGGTCATATCGGAACAGTACCCGTCCTTGATGCAGCCCACGTCAAAAAGCACTGAATCACCCGGCTTTATGACGGTGCCGTCGGGTCCATGATGAGGGTCCGCCGCGTTGGCTCCAAAGGCCACCAGCGGTTCAAAGGAAAAACCGTCCGCCCCCAGGTCCATATATATCTTAAGCATCTGGTCTGCAACCTGACGCTCCGTGACGCCTTCATGAATCAGCGTTTTGAACACTGCCATGGCCTTATCGTTGATGTCAGAGGCAGTGCGCATCTTATCCTGCTCCTCCTCATCCTTAACACCCCTTGTCCTGTCCACGGCAATGGAGGAATTTACAAAACCGGCAGCAGCCTTCATCTCCATAAGGGGCAGCAGAAACCGGGCCTTTAAATCCTTGTCAACGCCCAGCGGGCTCTCCTTATCCAGATAGCCTGCCACGATTTCCGCCGCCGGGTCTGTATCCGAATACCACACCTTCTCCACACCCACATCCTCAGGCACGGTAAACAGCTTATTCAGAAAATACACATGTTTCCCGTCCTCCCTCAGGTAAAGGGCATAAAACCGTTCAAAGGGCTCCACATACACACCTGTGAGATAGTAAATGGACATGGGGTCCACAATCAGCATCTGCGTCAGCCCCATTTCCTTCAGGGCTTCCATGATACGCTCCGCTCTCTTTTGCTTCATGATAATATCCTCCTCTTCTAAAACTGCTTTCTCAGCTTGGGGTCCAGCAAATCCCGAAGACCGTCGCCGATGAAATTAGCGCCTACAGCCATTGTAAAGATCGCCAGTCCCGGAAAGCCGGCCACCCAGAACTTATTGAAATAGTCTGCTCCATCCGAGACCATCATCCCCCACTCCGGCGTTGGCGGCGCAGAGCCCAGTCCCAGAAAGCTTAAGGTGGAGAACATCAGAATCTGGTTTCCGATGTCCGTGGTAGCCATAATCAGAACCGAACTGATGCTGTTGGGTATGACCTCCTTCATCAGGATCCGGATTCTGGAGGCGCCCAGAACCTCGGAAGCCGCCACATATTCATTTTCCTTTACACTCAGCACCACGCTGCGCATCATGCGGGCATAGGTGGGCCATGCCACCACAATCAGGGCAAACATGGTGTTAAACAGGTTGGAACCCATAACCGCATTGATAATCATTGCCAGGATCAGGGAGGGGAAGGACAAAATCATCTCTGAAAAACGCATCATCACATTGTCCACCCAGCCGCCCACATAGCCTGCTACGGCTCCGTAAAATGTACCGATAAAACCTGCTATGACTACGGTAAGGCAGCCTGCCAGCAGGGAATACCTTCCTCCGTAGAGCACACGGCTGAAAATGTCCCTTCCAAAGTTGTCCGTGCCAAACCAGTGCTCTGAGGACGGAGCCTTTAACCGCTGTCCCAGGTCCTGGACAATCGGGTCATAGGGAGCCAGCGCCGGCGCCAGGATGGCTGCCGCAATCCATGCCAGACAGATAATCACGCCCAGCGTAAACAGGTAATTGGATTTAAATAACCGCTTTATAGACTGTACCATCAGCTGCACCTCACTCTCGGGTCAATGATTCCGTATAATATATCCACCACTGTATTGATGACCATGTAATTCAGGGCAATCAGCAGGGCCACCCCGATGATGGACGGGAAATCCACAGAAAGCACGGACTCATAGGCAAACTGCCCCACACCCGGCCAGTTGAAAATGGTTTCCACCAGCACCATGCCGCCTAACAGGTTGCCCAGGCCCAGACCGATGACAGTGAGCACAGGAATCAGGGCGTTTCCCAGGGCGTGGCGGATAATCAGTCCCGGCCTTGACAGGCCCTTGGCCTTTGCCGTACGGATATAGTCTGTGGACATAACGTCCAGAAGATTGGAGCGGGCTGTCCTGGTAATCAGTCCCATGGTAAAGGCCGCAAGCACGGTTCCCGGAAGAATCAGATGGCTGGCAGCGTCCAGTGCCTTGGGGATATTTCCCTCCAGCAGACTGTCAATGACATACATGCCCGTAACCGTGGCCGGCGCCGTAAAGGCGTTGCTCAGGCGGCCCGGACCCGGAAACAGTTTCAGCTTGTAATAGAAGAAATATAATACCAGCAGGGCAAACCAGAAGCTGGGAATGCTTACGCCTGTAACGGATATGGCCCGGACCGTCTGGTCCAGGATGCTGTTGCGCCGGATGGCGGATATAATACCGAACAGCACCCCTAAAATGGCGGCAATCACAATGGCAAACAAAGCCAGTTCAATGGTGGCCGGGTAACACCTGGCCAGCTCCGACAGCACCGGTTTGTTTGTGCGCATGGAAGTTCCCAGGTCAAACTGTAAAAGATTCTTCATATACAGGATATACTGAACGGGCAGGGGCTGGTCCAGACCGTATTTTGCCCGGTAGGCAGCCACGATCTCAGGATCATTTAAGGCTCTCTGGCTTAAGTTAGCCACGGTGGGGTCTCCCGGTATCATTTTCGTCAGTATGAAAACCAGGGTGGCGACACCAAACAGCATGACTACCAGATACACCAGTCTTTTTCCTATAAATTTCAGCTGTTCCATACGATACCTCTCTTTTCTTATGTTTCAATCCATACTTATATAAAATTCAATTTTATGTTGTATTCCAGTCTCATACAGATATTCCCGTCAACGGTATCCCTTCCGGGATGGACGTTCACGGCAATACCTGCCGCCGCTTAAACTTCTGACCTGACCGGGCCGGGGCCAGACAGCACTGTTTACGGAGCCTGCGGGCAGGAAGATATCTGCCTGCCCGCAAAACAGTTCCGTATATAACATTATTACTTCACGTTAATCAGAGTCAGATCCAGGGCATAGGGATCTGATATGGCCACTCCCTCCAGCCTGGTGTTATAGCCGATATGGGACGGAGCCTGCGCCACCATAATGAAGGGCCCATGCTCGTACATTGCATCCTGGATTTCCTCCAGAACAGCGATTCGCGCATCATTGTCCGTTGCAGACATGGTTTTTTCATACATGGCTGCCAGCTCCGGATCCATGTCGGCGCTCCATCCGGCCCTCTTTCCGACCACTCCGCCCGGAAGGAATTCCAGCTGCACGTTGGGGTCGTTATAATCGGTTCCCCAGTACATAACCGTAAAGCCCAGGGTTCCGTCGCGGTAAGCATCGCCGTATCCTGCTGCCCATGGCTGTGAAACAATATTTACATTGATTCCCACCTGTGACAGGTCATCCTTAATCTTCTGGGCCAGGTCTGTCAGGAGAATTCCCTCCATATCCAGGTCTGTCACAGTCAGGTCCACATCAAATCCGTCCGGGTATCCTGCCTCTGCCAGCAACGCCTTTGCTTCCTCCAGATTTGTATAGTCAGCAGGCCTCTCGCCCTTGCTTCCCATAAATCCCACCTGGATGATATCATACGGAGTGATGGTGCCGCTTCCGCAGATAGTCTGGATGCCGGTGTAATCCAGGGCCTTGCGGATGGCATTCTGAACCTGGGGGTTGGACACAGGGCCGCCGTAGGCTTCATCCATGTTCATCATCACAAATCCAACTGTCTTGGTTGCTCCGTTGATAATGGAAATATTCTCAGCGCCTTCCAGCTCGGACATGGTGTCGTCTGTCATGTTCATGGCCACATCAATATCCCCGCCGGACAATGTCATCATCTGTGTGTTGGCATCAGGCTGTATCTTAATAATGAACTTGTCAACATTAGTGGCTTCTCCCCAGTAATTGGGATTCTTTTCCAGAACAACTTCCTGGTCCGGAATATAGCTGGTCATCACATACATGCCGGAACCCGCGCTGGCCGTATCCAGATAAGACTGGGCTGTATCGGCGGATGACGCGTCCTCTGCGTCCGTGCCGCCGTGTTCCTTCACAACCGCGCTGTCCAGAACAGCCGTGGAGCTGTAGGTCAGCTTGGACAGAATAGCGCTGTCAGGCTGGGTCAGATGGAACACCACCGTGTAATCGTCAGGGGCTTCCATGCTCTCAATGGTATCGCAGATAAAGGATGGGTTTCCCTGAAGGTTTTTGCAGCGGTTGATGCTGAAAAGAACATCCGCGCTGGTCATGGGATTGCCGCTGGCAAATGTCACATCCTGTTTCAGCTTAACGGTCAGTGTGAGACCGTCCTCTGAGAATTCATAGGTATCGGCCAGGCAAGGCTCCGGCGCGCTGTCATTGCTGTAGAACTTAAACAGATTCTCGTAGCAGGCATTGACAATGAGAGGCGGATACTTCTCATATACATACCCTGGGTCCAGGGTGGAAAATCCGGAGCCCATGGCTACCACAACCGTATTGGAACCGGCTGCCTGTGAAGCCCCCTCAGTGGCGGCGTCTGTCTTGCCGGCCGTTGTGCCGTCTGCGCCATTGCCTCCGCATGCGCTTAAGGCAAATGAAACTGCAAGGCACAGAGCCGCAGTCAATAACTTCTTTTTCATAATAGACCTCCTCTAGGTTTATTGAGATGCCAGTGTTCTGGCAATGTCTCCATATTACAATCTTTAGCTGGTTCCGTGTTTCCTCAGGCCGGTGAAGCCCTAATACAGGTGGCAGGCCACAAAATGCCCTTCAGCCACTTCCTTTAACCGGGGCACTTCCTGGCGGCACCTGTCGCAGGCCTTGGGGCAGCGTGTATGGAACCGGCAGCCTGAGGGCGGATCCGACGGACTGGGAACCTCCCCCTCCAGATGGATCCGCTCTGTTTTCACACCCTGGTCCACCTGGGGAATGGCTGATAACAGCGCCTCCGTATACGGGTGATAACGCTTTTCATACAGCTTATCATAATCAGCAATCTCCACCATATTACCAAGATACATGACCCCCACCCGGTCGCTGACCTGGTAGACCACGTTCAGATTATGGGAAATGAAGAAATAGGTCAGTCCCAGCTTTTCCTTTAACTCCTGGAGCAGGTTCAGCACCTGGGCCTGAACCGATACATCCAGCGCGGATACTGCCTCATCGCAGATAATGATATCCGGCTCCAGAGCCAGCGCCCTGGCTATGCCGATACGCTGCTTCTGTCCTCCTGACAGCTCATGGGGATACCTGCTCAGACAGTACAAATCCAGTCCCACCAGGTTAAGGAGCTTCATAATGCGGGCCTCCACATCCATCCTCCCCTTCATCCCGTGTATCTCAAAGGGTTCCATCAGAATCTGGCGTACGGTACGCCTGGGATTCAGGCAGGCAGAGGGGTCCTGGAATATAATCTGGACCTTCCTGCGCATTTTCTTTAAATCCGCTCCCTTTAGCCCTGCTATGTCCGTTCCGCCCATATAAATATGGCCCTCTGTTGGTTTTAAGAGGCGGACAAGGGCCCTGCCCAGGGTACTCTTGCCGCAGCCGCTCTCCCCCACCACGCCAAAGGTCTCACCCTTCATGATGTGGAAGCTTACGTCGTCCACCGCCTTCACGGTCCCGGACTTCTTATCCTTTCCCTTAAAATATACCTTTACATGGTCGGCCTTAACCAGCACTTCCCTATTGCCCTTGTCTTCATTTATACCTTCGTTCATGTCTCTGTTCGGATTCTGTGCCATACATTAAGCCTCCTTCCCCGCAGCCTGGTCTTCAAACAGCCAGCAGCGGACCTTCCGCTCCTCTGAAAGCTGCTTCATGGGCGGACTGACTGTCCTGCACCGCTCTGTGGCATGAGGACACCTGGGCCAGAAGCTGCACCCCTTGATCCGCTCTGTAGGGTTGGGCACCATCCCCTCTATGGTGGACAATGGCTTCCTGTCCTTTGTGATAACCGGTATGGCATTCAGCAGCCCAATGGTATAGGGATGCTTGGGATCCCGGAACAGTTCCCCGGCCGGCGCCTGCTCCACGATATGGCCTGTATACATGACGATGACCGTATCACACAGCTCGCTCACCACTCCCAAATCATGGGTAATGAACAAAACCGAGGAGTGAAGCTCCTCGTTCATCTCGCGAATCAAATCCAGAATCTGGGCCTGGATGGTCACATCCAGAGCCGTTGTGGGTTCATCCGCAATCAGAATCTGGGGCTGGCAGGCCAATGCCATGGCAATCATCACACGCTGCCTCATTCCTCCCGACATCTGATGGGGATACTCGTGGGCCCTAACCTCAGGATTGGCGATTCCCACTGCCTTCATCATGCGGATGGCTTCCTCCATGGCTTCCTTTTTCTTCATGCCCCGGTGCAGCCGCAGGGATTCGGCAATCTGTTTACCGCACTTGATAATGGGATTTAAGGAGGTCATTGGTTCCTGGAAAATCATAGAAATTTCATTTCCCCTGATTTTCTGCATATCGCGCTCAGAGGTCTTCACCAAATCCCTTCCAAGGTATAAAATTTCCCCTCCTGTAATCTGACCCGGAGGGTTGGGAATCAGCTGCATCATTCCCAGAGAGGAAACGCTCTTGCCGCTTCCGCTCTCTCCTACGATACCCAGCTTTTCACCCTTATGTAATACATAGCTCAGATGGTCCACCGCCTGAACGGTGCCCTCTGCTGTCCTGAATTCCACACATAAATCTTTTACTTCCAATATGATATCTGTCTGTGTCATTTTATCCGCCCTTTGTTTTATTGCATCAAAGCGTCAATGCGGTGCCAATGTATTCACCCGCAGTTTTCTGCATATATACTCAAAACGATACCACATTTTCGGGGATAATTCAATATATAGATTGACCTGTTTTGCCCGGAAACAGGTCAAAACCAGCATAGAAACGCATAAACAGGACGCTGCCAAGGCTGTTTTAACAGCTTATTTACAGCGTCCTGCTCTTATGATCTGTTATTTCTTACTCTTCACATCCCAGGGTTTCTTCCAATAAATGGCATCCACATTACATTCTTTCATACACTCGCCGCACTGTATGCATTCCCTGTCTCCCACCTGTCTGACATCCATTTTACAGGTGCGCACACAGCGCCCGCAGTCAACGCAGGTATCCCTGTCAATCCTCACCCCCAGCAAAGCCACAGGGGCAAACAGGGAATAGATGGCCCCCAGAGGACAGAGGATGCGGCAAAAGCTTCTGTACAGAAAACAGGCGCTTACCAGTATGACTGCCAGCACAAGAACCTTCCAGTGAAAGAGGGCCCCTGCCAGACCGCTCAGGGAATCGTCCAGAAGCACCAGGGGAATTCCTCCCTCCAGTGTCCCCGCGGGACATATGTACTTACAAAAGGCAGGAACAGGAAGGCCGGAGGCTGCCTTAAATACCACCGGCAGTATAATGACAAACACTGCCAGGATCACATATTTCACCTTGGACAGCTCCTGTGTGACACGGTTCTTTTTTATCTTGGGAACAGGTATCCTATAGAGAAGCTCCTGCACCAGGCCAAAGGGACAGAGGAAACCGCATATGGTCCTTCCCATGGTAACCCCAAAGAGCAGGAGAACTCCCAATATATAGAAGGGAAGCTTCCTGTCCATGGCGGACAGGGCATTCTGCAGGGTACCTAAAGGACAGGATCCGACGGCTCCCGGGCATGAATAGCAGTTCAGTCCGGGAACACACAGTCCTTTTGACTTTCCCTTATAGATGGACGCCTCCGCAAATCCCTTCAGGTTCAGATTATATAATAATGCCGCACAAAGCTGTATCAAACGCCGTTTCATTGCTGCTGCCCTCTCATGGTCATAGTCTTCTGCCGCTGCCCTCTTATCCGATTCCGATGCATTCCAGGCACACCCTCACTGCCTTGCGGAAGGCATCCTGGTAACCTCCCTGGGCGGCTCCGGTGCACAGGAATACTATGCCAAGAACAAGAAGGATAACCGCCACCTTATTCTGTCTGCACCAATCCATCATATATCAACGCTCCCTGTCTTACACCCCAAGGGCTTCCTTATATCTCTCATACATCGTGTCCGCGTCCAGGGCACCGGTGGATATATGGGTCACCCTGCCCTCCGCGTCCACCACCACTGTATAGGGAATGGAATTCGTGGGATACAGCATGGATATGGAATACTCCTCATCCAGCACTACCGGGAAGGTGTATCCGTTCTCCTCCACAAAATCCTTCACTGTCCCGGCATCATCCCCGCAGTTCACCGCGATAATACCGATTTTGTCCCCAAAATCATCCTTCAGGCGCTCAAAGGCCGGCATCTCCTTGACGCATGGACCGCACCAGGTTGCCCAGAAATTGATGATAACAGGCTTTCCCTGCAGTTCAGACAGCGTAATGCTGGTGCCGTCAATAAGCTCCCCTGTAAAATCAGGAGCTTGAACACCCTCCTTAATAGGCATGCCCGGCTTGAACTCAATCACGCCGTCCCCCTGGTCAGCTGCACCCTCCGGCTTCTCAGTTCCCGTGCCGTTTTTCTCAGTTTCTGCGCTGCTCTTCTCAGCCCCCAAGCCATCCTTTTCAGTCCCCTGGGCCTGCTCCGTTTTCCGGTCAGCCTTATTCTGGTCTGCCGTCTGGCTGCATCCCGTTATCTGCAAAGCCAGGAAAATGGCCAGCGCCGCGCCTGCAGCACTCCTTTTCACGGCCTTTTTATTTCTGTAAAAATGTTCTCTCCTCATGTGTTATTCCTCCCTTTTCAACTATTGGAATAGACAAAGAAACCCAGAGAATGCCACTTGTGCCATTCTCTGGGTTTTACTCTAACATAATTATTATTTTCTGTCCACCCGGCTTTATGGGGTTTGTATGAAAGTTTTATTAAGCTTTCATGAAGATGCCTGCTACACCTCATCTACCACGGGAACCACTTCCCGCTCGCTGTAGTGGTGTGCTTCCTCAAGCATCATATCCTTTACCTTCATAAGCCTTGTCTGGGAGCTTCGCTCATTCTCATCCAGCTTCATGGTGATATAGCGGATGTTTGACTGGGTATCGGGAATCATCACATGCTCCAGCGCGTTTACACGGCGGCGGGTCTTTTCAATCTCCGCTGCCATGAGCTGGCAGGATTTTTCGCACTCAGCCAGACGCAGCATGTCAGGCAGTAAATCTGCCAGACTCTTTACCGCATCATCCAGGTCACTGGAAGTAAATGCAAAGCCGTAGGAATAGATGTCGTTAGGGTCTGAAGTCCTGGTCTTATACTTGAACACAGGAATCTCCACACTCATGACGTTTTTTGTCTCAGTTTCCAGATAGACCTCCTGCTTGGGAGCCATCAGGGCTACGTTCAGGGCCTCATCTGTCATGCCGGAACGTGCCAGCACGAAATTCTGGTTAGCCGCAGCGATGCCTGCCTCCACCTTCTCGCGGAGGGCCTTGTTCTCACGCACCAGGTCCAGGAACTGACGCATCAATTCATCCCGCTTGTCTTTCAGAAGCTTGTGCCCGCGAATGGCTGTTGCCAGCTTTTTCTTAAGGCGGGTAAGCTCCATACGGGTGGGATTTACATGTTTTGCACCCATGTTATGTCAACTTCCTTTCTGCCGGCCGGAAACCTGGGCGCGCATCCATACCGCACATGGCGGCGGGGCTGCACACCCTGACTGTCCCTGCCGGGCTGTGACTGCCAGTTATTTTGCTTCGTAATATAAATCAAGGAATTTGTCCTTAATACGTTTCAGCTCGCTCCTTGGGAGGATGCGCAGAAGCTTCCAGCCGATTTCCATGGTCTCTTCGATATCACGGTCAGCATAGTAGCCCTGGGATACATACTCCTTCTCGAACTCGTCAGCAAACTTGGCATACAGCTTATCCATATCTGTCAGGGCCGCCTCGCCCAGAATGATCATCAGTTCCTTTGCGTCCTTGCCGCGGGCATAGGCTGCAAAGAGCTGGTTCATGACATCTGCGTGGTCTGCGCGTGTCTTGCCTTCACCGATACCCTTATCCTTAAGACGGGACAGGGATGGCAGTACATCAATAGGAGGTGTTACATTCTTACGGTACAGCTCACGGCTCAGGATAATCTGTCCCTCTGTGATGTAGCCTGTAAGGTCAGGAATCGGATGGGTCTTATCATCCTCAGGCATGGTAAGAATCGGAATCATGGTGATTGAGCCGTTCTTGCCCTTCTGACGTCCGGCTCTCTCATACAGGGAAGCCAGGTCAGTGTACATATATCCCGGATAACCGCGGCGGCCCGGAACTTCCTTACGGGCTGCGGAAATCTCACGCAGAGAGTCTGCGTAGTTGGTAATATCAGTCAGGATAACCAGTACGTGCATGTTCTTTTCAAATGCCAGGTACTCTGCTGCTGTCAGAGCCATACGCGGAGTTGCGATACGCTCTACGGCAGGGTCGTTAGCCAGGTTGATGAACATGACGCTTCGGTCGATAGCGCCTGTCTCGCGGAAGCTCTCCATGAAGAAGTTTGCCTCCTCAAAGGTAATACCCATGGCTGCAAACACAACGGCGAAGGACTCGTCGGTGCCGCGCACCTTTGCCTGACGTGCAATCTGGGCAGCCAGGTTGGCGTGCGGAAGACCGGATGCCGAGAAAATAGGCAGCTTCTGGCCGCGGACCAGGGTGTTCAGACCATCTATGGCGGAAACGCCGGTCTGGATAAACTCCTCAGGATAGCTTCTGGCTGCCGGGTTCATAGGCAGGCCGTTGATATCCATACGTTTCTCAGGCAGGATGTCGGGACCGCCGTCAATGGGCTTGCCCATGCCGTCAAACATACGGCTGAGCATATCCTCAGACACGCCTAACTCCATGGTACGTCCTAAGAAACGCACCTTACTGGAATCCAGGTTGATACCTGTAGACGCCTCGTACAGCTGTACCATGGCATTGCCGCCGTCTATCTCCAATACCTTGCAGCGGCGTCTCTCGCCGTTAACCAGCTCGATTTCTCCCATCTCATCATAGGTTACTCCCTGTACGCCGCGGACCAGCATAATAGGACCTGCTACCTCTTCAATTGTTCTATATTCCTTGGGCATTAGAAGTCCTCCTTTCTGCTCAGCTCACTGTTAATCTCTGACTCCAGGGTCTTGATGACATCCTCGTAAACCTTATCCAGGTCAGCTTCCTCTGTATATTTGAAACGGCCGATAGCCTCGCGCACAGGAAGGCCTACAAGACGCTCGATATTCACGCCCTGTGCCAGAGCCTCCCCTGCCTTGTCATAGTATGCCAGCATCAGCATCATCATCATGTGCTGCTTCTTCAAGGACGTAAATGTATCAATCTCATGGAAAGCGTTCTGGTGAAGGAAGTCCTCACGGATGGAACGGGCTGCTTCCAGTTTCAGGCGGTCAGGTGCGGATAATGCGTCCATACCTACCAGCTGTACGATTTCATTTAACTCAGACTCTTCCTGCAGCAGGCGCATAAGACGGGCGCGCAGCTCGGTCCAGTCGCTCTCCACCTCTGCGTTGAACCATTTTTCCATGGTGTCCACATACAGGGAGTAGCTGGTCAGCCAGTTGATGGC
>OMGF01000765.1_pt1 | contig 26654 bp, 25 predicted proteins | sample 1645861 | NCBI WGS metagenome assembly OMGF01 (sample SAMN05578586, study PRJEB25193) | human gut metagenome | biome: Human Microbiome; feature: human-associated habitat; material: feces | host: Homo sapiens | place: USA:Birmingham
CCTGTGCCGGGATGTTTCTGTTTTCAGGCTTTTTTCCTGGTTACATTTGTGTTATACTGGCATTGTTAAAAAGTGATATGTAATTTGGGAAGGGTAAATAGGTATACATAAGAACGGTATGGGAATCAATGGTAACCGGAGGCGCCAAAGGAAGGCGATACTGATTTTGGCAGTCCTTGTGCTGGCGGTCCAGGCGCCTTTGCCGGGCCGGGCATCACCTGTCACGAGGGCTGAACAGGAGAGGCGCAGGGCAGAGGAGGAGAAGTCCAGGGCAGAGTCTGAGGCGCAGCAGCTGGAACAGAAGCTGGGGCAGTCCAGACAGAAGGAACAGGCCCTGGAGGAAGAATTGGTAAGGCTGCTGGCCCTTAAGGATATACTGGAATCCGATATGGAAGAGCTGAAGACGCAGATTCAGGAGGCAGACAGGGATTACCGCCAGGCCGAGGAAAAACGGCAGAGACAGTATGACATCCTTAAAAAGAGGATTCAGTTCCTGTATGAGGAGGGGGATATCACATATCTGGATATCCTTTTAAAGGCAAAGAACATAGGGGATGTAGTCAGCCAGACCGAATATTTCAGGCAGCTTTATGAATACGACCAGGAAATTATACAGAGATATGAGAAGCTAAAGCAGGAAGCTGCCGGGAAAAAGGAGCTGCTGGAGGAGAAACAATCCCAGCTTGAGGTCATGGAAGAGGAAAATGAGTCCCAGCAAAAGGAACTGGAAGGATTCATTGCGGCGAGGCAAAAGGAGAGCAGCGGTTTTGCCCTTGAACTGGAGGCGGCCCAGGCCCGTGCAGCCCAGGCTGCCGGGGAAGTGATAAGGAAAACAGAAGAAATACGTATCCTCAGGGCAAGGCAGGAGGAAGAGCGTATCAGGCAGGAGAAAGAGCGCGTCAGGCAGGAGCAGGAAAGCGCAGGGCGGGAGCCGGGAAGCGCAGGACAGGAATCAGGGGCCGCAGGACGGGAGCCAGGGGCCGCAGGACGGGAGCCAGGGGCCGCAGGACGGGAGCCAGGAGGCGCAGGACGGGAGCCAGGAGGCGCAGGACAGGAATCAGGAAGCGCAGGCACGGCACAAGACAGTGCAGGTACAGCCGGCGGCCGGTCAGTGAAAAGCATAGGCGGCACTGAATTCGGCAGAAATGTGGCAGACTATGCCCTGCAGTTTGTAGGAAATCCCTATGTATACGGAGGTACAAGCCTTACCGGCGGAACAGACTGTTCCGGTTATACCCAGTCGGTATACCGGCATTTCGGCGTCAGCATTCCCAGGACGTCAGGGGAACAGGCGGGATTTGGCAGGGAGATACCGTATGAGGATATGGAGCCGGGTGATCTGGTCTGCTATTCCGGCCATGTGGCCATGTATATCGGAGGAGGCCGCATTGTACACGCCAGTTCCAGAAAAGAGGGCATTAAGGTGAGCAATGATCCGGCCTATCGGACCATTGTATCCATACGCAGGCCATGGCAGTAATGGGGATAAAGGATAAGGGGAGGTTTATGATGGGGATTAGGAACAGGTTCATATATTTCGCAGGCAGGGCAGCGGCAGGCGTATGTGCTGCGCTGGGAATATGGTGGTCTTGCGCCATGACTTCTTTTGCAGACGAGGCCATCAAGTCAGTGACCATAGCCGTCACCTCATCCGTGGAGATGGGGAGCAGCGGAAGCGTGTCCGCCACGGCGGACAGCACCAAGTATCATGTGGTGTCCTGCGAGTTTATCAACGGAAAGACATCCTGGAAGGCGGGGGAAATCCCGCGTATATCCATTGAGCTGGCGGCTGAGGAGGATTACTATTTCGGAAGCATCAGTTCCTCCAACGCGCATATACGGGGGGCCGAGTATGTGTCATCCAAGAAAAGCGACGCAAAGCGCAGTCTCACCATTACTGCAAAATTAAAAGGGGTCAAGGGGACTCTGGACCAGGTGGAGGAGGCTCATTGGGAAGAAACGCCTTTGGGAAAAGCCAGGTGGTCTAAGGTTGACGGGGCTTCCTCCTACGAGGTAAAGCTGTTCTGCGATGAGAGCATGGTCTTCCATGTGCCCAGGACCAATTCGGTCAGCTATGATTTCTTTCCCTATATGACGGAAGAAGGGGATTACTATTTTAAGGTGAGGGCAGTGGCAAAGACCGAGTCTGAGTCTGATTACCTGAAAGCAGGCGAATGGACGGAGTCTGACAACCAGCAAATCACCAGAAAGGATGCCCAGGCAGCGGATAAGCGGGCTGTATCCCAGGGAAAGGGAACCGCCGGTGTCAGCGTGAAGGACGGAACAGGCCCCAATGCCCAGGCTCCGGGGTGGGCCCAGGACGGAAACGGCTGGTGGTACAGGAACCAGGACGGAAGCTATCCCGTGGGCTGCTGGCAGGAGATTGGAGGAAAATGGTATCTTTTTGACATAAACGGATACATGCTTACAGGCTGGCAGTGGAAGAACGACAGGGAATACTACCTGACATCCAATGGGGACATGGTTACGGGATGGCTCCAGTTCAACCGCATTTGGTATTACCTGGACCCGGAGAAGGGAAAACTGACAGGGCAGTGGCTGCAGCAGGGGAATGACTGGTATTATCTGAATCCGGACGGCAGCATGGCTGCCGGGTGGCTGCAATGGCAGGGCAACTGGTACTATCTGGATCCGTCAAGCGGGCAGATGGTGCGGGATAAAGCCGTGGATCAGCATTATGTGAATCAGGCGGGGATATGGGTCCCGTAGCCGGCAGAAGGAGGAAATGATGATGTATGGATGGAAGAAGGCGGCCGCGGCATTGGGAATCTGGGCGGTCCTCACAGCTGTATTTCCTGCTGTTTCCATAGCAGCAGTCAAGACAGAGACGAGGACACCCATCACCAGCGTATCGCTGAAGGTGCGTTCCGATGTACAGGCGGATTATGAGCTCAATGAGGCCACGGTGTATGCCACCACGGACAGCAGCCTGTATACCATCGGCGCTTATAAATGGGCTGCCAAGAATAATAAGGATTACTGGGAACCGGGGGATGAACCCAAAGTGCAGATTGAGATACATGCCAGAAGCGGCTACTATTTCAACAGGACCACAGGGCCAAGCAAATTCCAGATTGACGGGGCAACCTATAAATCGGTGAAAAGGACCAATAATGATGAGACACTGCTTCTTACGGTCCTGCTGACTCCTGCTTCCGGCACATTGGAGATACCGGATACAGCTGAGTGGATGGGATACCCGCCGGGAAAGGCTACCTGGGCCCAGGTGCCCTATGCCGGCGCTTACGAGCTGAAGCTTTACCGGAATGGACAGATGGTCCAGGGCATACCAAAGGTGATTGCCACGAATTATGATTTTTACCCCCTGATGACCACAGCGGGAACCTATCAGTTCCGCGTCAGGGCCATACCCAAGGACACGGAGGAGACAGCTTACATCACCAGCAGCGACTGGGTGTATTCCGATGAGCTGGATATAGACGCGGATGAGGTCTGCACTCTGAGCGGAGGCGCGGTGGGCGGTCCGGACAAGGCTGATGCGCTGACGCCTTCCCAGCTGGGATGGATTAAGGATGATGAGGGCTGGTGGTACAGGAACACAGACGGCACCTATCCCATCGGTACATGGAAGAACATTGACGGCAGGTGGTATCTCTTTGATTTCAGCGGATATATGCTGACGGGCTGGCAGCAGAAGGATGGCAATTACTATTTCCTGGATATGAATGGAATTATGCAGACAGGCTGGCTTCAGGACAGTCGGAAATGGTATTATCTGGGAAATGATGGAATCATGTATAAGGGATGGCTTACAGCCGGAGACGGCATGTACTTCTTTGACCAGGACGGAAGCATGCATACGGGCTGGCTGCTGGACGGCGGCAATTGGTATTATATGAGTCCGGAAAATGGGCGTATGGTTAAGAATGCTTATATAGAGGGACGGTACCTGGATGGTTCCGGGATTTGGCATAATTAATGACAGGCAGAACCCGTAGAAGGGCTGCAGCTGAGCTGCGTCAGAGGTCTTGTAAGACCAAAATCATATATGGCGGAAATCAGATACGGCAGAAGCAGAATACAGCAGAAACAGGATATATCAGAAGCAGAATACAGCATAATATAGTTCATTAAGTTACCCAATCAGAAAAGAGCAGCAGCAGGTTTACAAAGAAACATCCTGAGGCTGCTTTTTTGTCCCCCATCCATTATATGGGAAAAATTACCAACCTCCGGTTTTTCCTATAAACAGAGTCAAAATGGTTACAAAACAGTTTCTAAAACATTTATTTTTGTTGACGGAGTGACTGAATGGGGATATACTTAAAATATTGGATAATTGTGTAAATAACGTGGGTTAAACGGGGGGAAGATTATGTTTATCATACCGGTTACAAGGATGGAGGGAGTAGGAGACTTAACTGACTTAAAAAAGGACAGCACGGTTAAGGCGGTTCCGGAGAAACGCTTTGACAGTGTGCTGAAGGAGGCAGTCAGAGAGGCGGACCAGGCCATTAAGGATACCCAGATTATGGATATGAAGCTTGCGTCAGGGCAGGTAGACAACCTGCATACCGCGCTGATACAGGCGGAAAAGACAGCAGCAGCAGTGGAATTCACTACACAGATTACTACAAAGGCAGTGAATGCCTATAATCAGATTATGGGTATGCAGGTCTAATACTGGATGAAGGATGTTACAATTGAATCATGGGGATAAAGGATAAGATAAAACCAGGAGCCGGCGGAAACGGCGTCATAGGACGGATCCTGGGAAGCGGCAGAAAGAAAGCCATGGCGGCTGGGGCAGCAGCGGCAGTAGTAGTAGCCCTGGCAGCCAGCATTATGTTAAACAGAGGAAATACCGGCAGCTATGTAACATTGTTTCCAGGGATATCCAGAGAAGAGAATAACGAAATTCTGGCAGTGCTGGGCGGAAGAGGCGTGGCTGCCAAAAGGAATGATGAGGGCGAAGTGACGGTTCCGGAGGATCAGTTGGGCGACATCATGATAGAGATGTCAGAGCTGGGATATCCGAAAACGGCGCTTCCTTTTGATATTTTCTCGGATAATATGGGTTTTACTACCACAGAGTTTGAGAAACGGCAGTACCTCCTTATGAATCTCCAGGACCGCCTGGAACGCACCCTGAAGGATATGACAGGCATTAAGAATGCCATTGTCACATTGAATGTACCGGATGAGAGCGCTTATGTATGGGAGGACGGGGATTCCGGCAGTACAGGCTCTGTCTCTCTGACTTTAATGCCTTCCTATGATTTGTCGCCGGAGAAGGTATCGGCTATCAAGAATCTGGTAGCGGACAGCGTACCGCGTCTGGCGCCTGAGCGTGTGACTGTGGTCAACGCGGAGACCATGCAGGAGATGGTGTCGGATGACATAGGGAACACGGCTTACGGCCTGAACCGTCTGGATTTTGAGGCCAAGGTGGAGGAACGCCTGCAGAACAAAATCAAGAATGTGCTGACGCTGGCCTACTCTCCGGATAAGATCCGGGTATCTGCCACGGTCGTCATAGACTATGACAAGATGATAACCGAGAATCTGGAATATGAACCCCAGGAGAACGGACAGGGCGTGGTGGACCACTACCGGGAAAGCAGAGGCGTGGCAGGCGGCCAGATTGGGGCAGGCGGTATTGCCGGGGAAGAGAACAACACGGACATACCTGCTTACGGCACTGCCGGAACAGGCGGTACGGCCCAGGGGACCGGGGATTATTACAGGGATGTGGATTACCTTGTAAGCTACATAAAGAAACAGATTGAAAAGGACAATGTAAAACTTCAGAAGGCAACTGTGGCCATTACGGTCAACGATGATAACCTGACAGAGTCCAAAAAGCAGCAGTTAATTGACGCGGCGTCCAAGGCAGCCAACATTGCGCCGGAGGACATCGTGGTATCCAGCTTCCGCGAAGTGCCGAAGGAGACAGCTCCGGCCAAGCCGGCACTGCCTGTGCAGGCGCCTGTGGACACGGGAATTGATTACCGGACCATAGCCATTGCGGCCGGAGCCGGAATTCTTCTGTTCCTTCTGATTCTGTTCCTGATTTTTGGCCGCAGGCGCAGGAGACAGATGAAAGAGGACCAGGAGCTGTTTGCTCCCTTTGAGGGAGAGGTGCCGCCGACTGCGGATATGGAAGAGCGGGCGGAGGAGGCAGCGGTGCAGAATGATTTGGGCCGCATGCAGGTGAATCCGGAGGACCCGGTGGAGCAGGTCCGTTCCTTTGCACAGATGAATCCGGAAATCATTGCATCCATGATAAGTTCATGGCTGAAGGAGGATAAAAAATAAGATGCCTGCAGAAGAGAGAAGGCCGGCAGAGAAAGCCGCGGCTGTCATATCCATATTGGGAAGCGAACGGGCATCTGAGGTGTTCCGGTATCTCACTGAAAATGAGGTGGAACAGCTGTCCATGGAAATCACCCGTCTTCCCCGTCTGGCTGAAGATGAATTAGAGGATATTGCCAAGGATTTTTATAACTGCTGCGTGACAGAAAAGGTCATAACCGAGGGCGGACGTGATTACGCCAAGGAGGTCCTGGAAAAGGCGTTTGGGCAGCAGCAGGCCAGGAACCTGATGGACCGGGTGAGCAAGGCCCTGAAAACCAAAGCATTCAGTTTTATCAGAAAAGTGGACTATAAGACCTTGATGGCAGCCATACAGAATGAGCATCCCCAGACACTGGCGCTCATCCTGTCCTATGCCACGCCGGAACAGGCGTCGAAGATCATTGCAAATCTTTCCCAGGATACCAGGGTGGATGTGGTGGAGCGAATCGCCAACATGGACCGGGCCCTGCCCATGGCTATCAAGATAGCCGAGGAGGTCCTGGAGAAGAAAATCGGATCCTCCTCATCCGAGGAAACCATGGAGGTGGGCGGTCTCAATTACATAGCGGACGTGATGAACCATGTGGACCGCAGCACGGAGCGGGACATATTCGACGAGCTGAACATGAAAAATCCGCAGCTGGCCGAGGACGTGCGCAAGCTCATGTTTGTATTCGAGGACATCGCCTATCTGGACCCTCTGTCCGTACAGCGGTTCCTGCGTGAGATTGATTCCAAGGATTTGTCTGTGGCCCTTAAGGTTGCCAACAGGGATGTGACGGCAACCATATTCTCCAATATGTCCAACCGTATGCGCGAATCCATACAGAGCGATATGGAATACCTTCATAATATACGTATGAGCGATGTGGAGGAGGCCCAGCAGAGGATTGTGGCTGTTATCAGGCGGCTGGAGGAGGAAGGCGAGATTGTGATTTCCAAGGATGGAAAGGATGAGATAATTGTCTAGGGTATTGAAGCAGGGACAGACCATAACCGGAAGCGCCAGGGTCAGGGTGTACCAGCCTGAGCCGGGAATGCCGGGACAGGCTGGTACCGGGGAAAGCACAGACGGGACAGAGAATCAGGAAGCGGACAGCGCCGGGGCCGGCGGACAGGACACAGCCGGAAAACGGTATGCCCTCATATCAGAAGAAAAGCGTAAGATTCTGGAACATGCCAGGAAGCAGGCGGAGCAGTCGGCTGCCAGGATATTGGAGGAGGCATATGCCCAGAGGGACAGCATAGTGAACACGGCCCGGGGCGAAGCCGGAAGGATACATGACCAGGCGAAAATGGAAGGCTATAACCAGGGACTGGACCAGGCCCTGGAGGATATTTCACAGGATATAGCCGGCATACGGGCGGCGGTTGACAGGATGGGGCAGGGGCTGGAGGAATTCAAACGCCAGATGAATGAGAGGGTTGCGGGACTGGCCTTTATGATGGCAGAAAAAATACTCAGGAAAAAAGTGGAGTATGACGAGGCCGAGCTGGCCGACATGGTGGCGGGCGCCGTGCTCTCGGAGCGTGATAAGGAGAATATAACGGTCCACATTCCGGAGGACGCCGTGGGGCTGGTGGAGGCCCTTGAAAAGCGCCTGGAACCCTTAAGGGATAAAATGGGCGGCGTGCTGCGCATTAAGACGGAAAGCAGGCCGCCGGGATTTGTCCAGGTAGAGACAGAAGAAGGCATTGTGGACGCATCGCTGGATGTACAGCTGGATAACCTGAAAAAACAGCTGATGGCTTTAAACAGCCGGGAGTAAGGCGGTAAATATATGGAACTGGAACAGATAGAACGGGTAATAGAGAACGCGGGTCTGTATACATACCTTGGCAAGATAGACAAAATTGTGGGAACCACAGTGGAATCCACGGGGCCGGCCTGCAGGCTGGGCGATGTATGCACCATTGATGTGGTGGAGGGCGGTTCTCCTGTCATGGCCGAGGTGGTGGGATTCCGGGAAAATAAGGTGCTGCTGATGCCCTATGGGGAGACAGAGGGAATCGGTTACGGCAGCGCGGTCCGCAATACAGGGGAACGCCTGCACATAGCGGTGTCCAACCATCTCATCGGCAGGACCGTGGACGCCATGGGAAATCCCATAGACGATTTGGGACCTGTGGAAGATGTTTCATACTATTCCATTACAGGCAGACCTTCCAACCCCATGACCCGTCCCAGAATCGACACAATCATACAGATGGGGGTAAAGGCCATAGACGGCCTTATGACGGTTGGCAAAGGCCAGAGAATGGGAATCTTCGCAGGCAGCGGCGTTGGAAAGAGTACGCTGATGGGCATGATTGCAAAGAACGTAAAGGCAGACGTCAACGTCATTGCCCTGGTTGGGGAGAGAAGCAGGGAGGTTGTGGAGTTCATTCACAGGGATTTGGGGGAGGAAGGGCTCAGACGCTCGGTCCTGGTGGTGGCCACCTCCAACCAGTCCGCCATGATGCGTTCCAAGTGTACCATGACAGCTACCACCATCGCAGAGTATTTCAAGGACCAGGGCATGGATGTGCTTCTTATGATGGACTCCCTTACCAGGTTTGCCATGGCCCAGAGGGAGGTGGGTCTGAGTATCGGAGAACCGCCGGTGGCCAGAGGGTATACCCCATCCATTTATTCAGAGCTTCCTAAACTGCTGGAGCGTTCCGGCAATTTTGAGGAAGGATCCATTACCGGTATCTATACGGTGCTGGTAGAAGGAGATGATGCCAATGAGCCCATATCAGATACGGTGCGCGGAATCATAGACGGGCACATCATGCTGTCACGGAAGGTGGCAGCCAGGAACCATTATCCGGCTATTGACATATTATCCAGTGTCAGCCGTCTTATGAATGATATTGTGACGCCGGAGCATAAAGCGGCTGCCGGAAAGCTCCGAAGGCTTTTATCCGTATATGAGAGCAACCGTGATTTGGTCTCCATCGGAGCCTATAAGAAGGGGACAAATCCGGAACTGGACGATGCATTGGAACGAATCGACCGTATTTATGGGTTTCTTCAGCAGAAGACAGATGAGAGTTTTTCACTGGACGAGTCAGTGATTCAGATGATTCAGGCAACAGATTAAGGGGCGGGTCATGAAAAAGTTTGTATTTACGCTGGAGCGCATGCTGGCATACCAGGAACAGAACCTGGAAAAGGAAAAGGGCATTCTTGCAAGGATTATGGCTGAGCGGGATAAGCTGGAGGAGGACAGACGTGATAAGGAGTTAAGAATCCGTCATATCCAGGAGGATATCGGACAGCGCCAGATTCAGGGGACAACTGTTTTTATCCTGAAAGGCTGTTATTCTGTGCTGGAAGGAGCCAGAATCCGGCTGGAAGAGATAGAGACAGAGCTGGCCCGGACACAGGCCAGGGTGGAGAAGCAGAGGCACGTTGTGACGGAGGCTTCCCAGGAAGTAAAGAAGCTGGAGAAGCTGAAGGAAAAACAGATGGAGGAATACCGCCATGAGGAGGCAAAGGAGCAGCAGGATCTTATTATCGAGCATGTTGCAGGAACATTTGTCAGGAATGGCGTTTCCTAAATAGATATTATCTGCGAAAGGAGGTGAAAAAGATGAATGCAGGAACATTAACACAGGCCCTGACAGCCAGCCGTTATAAGGCAAATCCAACGGCCGGATCCAGGGAAAAGCAGGATGATACCGTCAGTTTTATGGACATGTTTGCGCAGAATTTAAAGGATGCCCGCAAGACCGGGACCAAAGAACCAGACAAGAAAAGGGACGGGGCGGCTGATTCAAAGGCGCAGGAAATGGGAGATACAGGCAGAAACCAGGCGTCTGTTGACCAGGGAAAAAAATCCGAATCCTCTGAACCCATTGAAGACGGAACATGCCGGGATGACAGTAAAAAGGCAGAGTCAGGAGTGGAGAATACGGATAAGGACAGCGATTCCGGAAAGCGCCATAATGAGGGCGCGGCGGAGGAGGCCATAAACCTCCAGGCTATGTCGCTTCTGATGCAGGAGGTGCCGGCTCCCGCGCAGGCAGGGGAAGTGCCGGACATACAGGCCGCACAGGACGCTGCCATGCTGACGGAACATGTTTCGGAACCAGGAAAGACGGAACAGACCCTTATATCCAACACAGCTTTAGCCGGTCATGAGCAGACAGCAGCCCTTCAGACTCAGGAGCTGGTTCAGCCGCCATACGCAGAAGCAGTCCGGGAGCAGATGGCTCAGGAAGCAGCTGCCAGGCCTGCGGCCGGACAGGAACCATCAGGAAAGACTTCAGATACGGTCCGACCGGTACAATCAGATACCATGGAAGCAGATATGACGGCCGTGGTTCAGGGACACAAGGAAACCCGGCAGTCCGGTGAAGATATGTTTTTCAGTGCGGACAGCAGGCAGAACAAGGCTCTGAATCAGCTGCGGGAACAGACCGGGACAGCGGATGAGGAACCAAAGGATGCCAACCAGGTTCTGGAGGAACTGAAACGGAACGCAGATGCCAGGGGGATTGACCTGACCGGCAAGGCAGTACAGAACAGAATGAATTACGGCTTAAGGCCGGTGTCTGACGCCAGGGAACAGCAGATAGATACTCCGGTGCTGGAACAGCTTAAGACAGGAGTGGAACGGGCCGCCCAGACAGGAAACAGGGAGCTGACCATCCACTTAAAACCCGAAGGTCTGGGAGATATTGTGCTCCACCTGACAAGCACTGGGGACAAGACAACGGTGCGAATCGGAGTGACCAATCCGGAGACTGAGAAGCTGGTCACCAGCCAGATGGAGAGTCTTAAGGATATGCTGAGGCCTTTGAATACAGAAGTCCAGGAGGTTTACCACAGCAGCCAGAATGCCATGGATTTTTCAGGATTCAGCCAGCATATGCAGGAGCGCCGGGGACAGCAGTCCCATACCGGATACAGTTTCCATGCAGCAGAGGACAGCGGGTCAGAGGAGGAACTTCTGATGGAAGCAAAACGGATGATGGCAGAGAGCCGCATGAGCAGGCTTTACGCCTACATTTAGCTGTATCCAAAAGAAAGAATAGGAGAGAACAATGCCAATACAGTCAAATTACAGCTCGCCGTATACAACGGGCGCAGGCACTGCATCCGGGCCGGGAGCCGGTTCCAGATCCGCACTTTCGGGAACCGCTTCGTCAAAAGCCAGGGCGCTTTCCGATGACAATGGCGAAGATACAGAGAAGTCAAACAGCTCAGATAAGACAAACGGTTCAGAAAAAACAAACAGCAAAGAGGGAACAAACAGTACGGACAGTACAGGTAGCTCCGGCAATGTGATTGACGCTGTCTTTGGAGACGAGGATGACAAGAAAGTCAGCATGGATGATTTTCTTACCCTGATGGTGGCGCAGCTGAAAAACCAGGATTTCATGAATCCGGTGGATGACACCCAGTATGTGACCCAGCTTGCCCAGATATCCACCATGCAGCAGATGGAGGAAATGGCCTACAATGCCAAGAGCTCTTATGTGGCTTCCCTGGTAGGAAAGAATGTGTCCGCTGCTAAGTTTACGGTATCGGGAGAACTGAAAAAGGCAGACGGAGTGGTGGAAAAAATATCCCTGCTGGACGGAAAATTCGTCATTTACGTGGACGGCGAAGCCTTTTCCATGGATGAAATCATGGAGATCAAGGACAAACCGGCAGCAGAAGGTTCCGGCGAAAACAATGAGACTCCGCCCGACGATACCCCGCCTGATGGAACCCCGCCCGATAAGACTCCTCCGGATAAGTAAACCCCGTCCGGCGGTAAAGCGTGATGGATGTTTTTAAGGGCAGCCGGTTAATGAACCAGAATAAGGGACTGGAGGATGAACAATGGATTCAATGATTTATAATAAAATGCTTCATACCCCCATCTATACGGGGACTCCGGGTGAGCCGCCCAAGAGCAGGCCCCGGGAAAAAACAAACGACAATGCATTTAAGGAACTGCTGGAGCAGAGACTGAAGGAAGAAAGCCAGGTATCTTTTTCCAAACATGCCATGGAGCGTGTGGTGGAACGGGGCGTGGATGTTTCCTCTGAAAAGCTGGACCGTCTGAACGAGGGCGTCCGCATGGCGGAGGAAAAGGGACTGAGGGAGCCGCTGATTCTGTTGGGGACCACTGCCTTTGTCGTAAATGTAAAAAATAATAAAGTTGTCACTGTTGTAAATGAAGACAGCCTGAAAGGCACTGTTTTCACGAATATTGACGGAACCGTAATGATATAGCCGGTCCTTTTGGAGGCTATCCTTACCCCGAATGACGGACGGGTAAGCGGTTAGAAAAGGAGAATTTAATATGTTAAGATCACTATTTTCAGCTGTGTCCGGTATGCAGGCCCACCAGACAAAGCTGGATGTCATCGGCAATAATATTGCCAACGTTAATACATACGGCTTTAAGTCAAGCCGGGCACGTTTCCAGGATGTATATTACCAGACACTGCAGAGCGCTACAGGCGGTGATAACAATAAGGGCGGTACCAATGCCAGCCAGGTAGGCTACGGCGCACAGCTGGCAGGCGTTGACCTGAATATGGGACGGTCAGCCCTCCAGTCCACAGGCAGACCCATGGATGTTGCCATTACAGGAGAAGGTTTTTTCCAGGTAATGGATTCTGACGGAAATATATTCTATACAAGGGCAGGAAATCTGCAGCTGGACAACAACAGCGGCAATCTGGTGGACGCTAACGGGTATACGGTGCTTGGCGTAACAGGCGATCCCCTTGGAAAGGCTGCCGGATCTGATAAAATACATTTAAGCATACCGGGAAAGAACAATGCCCAGTCCGCTAACTCCCAGACCATCAACGGAATCGAGTATACCATAACATCCCAGAACACTACTTCCGCGGCCAATGTCACCATTTCATTCCGGCTGGACGACACACTTCCCGACGGGGCGGATATAGTGGTGAAATCAGGGGAGTTAAAGGATTCCAGTATTACGGTGAGCGTGAATAAAAACGCAATTTTTACAAGTTTATCTGATTTTAACAGCAAAATGAACGCCGCCATCACACGGGCCAATAACGGAAAGGCCCACCCGGCAGGAGATTTCACCATATCAGCAGTTCCGGCAGACAAGATATTTAAGACCAGCCTTACGGGGGAGGAACTGTTAGGCGAGAACTTCGGAATCAAGGCAGGCGTCCAGAAGTTTACGGATGCTACGGACATCAAGGACGGCATATTTGGAGGAATCAAGCCTTCCAGCACCAGTACAGAGCCGAAATTCACGGCTTCGGGCAAGGTGAGCTATGAAATGACGCTCCAGGCAGCCACGGCAACCGAACCTGCTGCATGGATTATCAAGGCTACGGTTGAAAGTGACGACGGATCGAAAAGATATTTTACAGGCAAGGTCAGCGAAAACAGCACCTCAGCCAACAGTGTATGGCTGAAAGAGGACGGAACTACGCCGTTAAACGACCAGCCCGGCCAGTACATCGAACTGAAGCATCCGGGTTATGCCGCCATTAACGATGCGTGTAAGGATCTTGCAACTGGTGACCTGACAAAGACAGATGTAGGCACCATCACTGCCGCAACCAACTCCAATGACCTGGGGCTTAAGAGCAAAAACTTTACCCTGACAAACGGCAGCGAGGGCGGGGATGTGGCCCTGTCAGGCGTGGGCGTGACCATTCTTTCCAACGGTATCATCGAGGCAACCCACCCGGACCTTGGCAAGATTCAGATAGGGCGTATTGATCTGGTTACGTTTGATAACCCCTATGGTCTGGAGGGCGTGGGCAATTCCTACTTCAAGACAACGGCCAACTCCGGCGATCCCAAGCTGTGCCAGGCAGGAGAGAACGGCACAGGCGCATTAAAGACCTCGTCCCTGGAAATGTCCAATGTGGATATCTCCACGGAATTTGCGGATATGATAGTCACACAGAGAGGATTCCAGGCCAACTCCAGAATCATCACGGTATCGGATTCCATCCTGGAAGAGCTTGTAAACCTTAAGAGATAAGATAACGGGAGGGTGGTATCATGATTATCCTTAAAAAGCTGAACGGTGAAGAGTTTGTGTTAAACAGCGAATTGATCGAAACCATTATGGAGACGCCTGACACCACCATACTCCTGACCAACGGAAAGCATCTGATTGTCAGGGAGTCCAAGGAAGAAGTGGTAAAGAAGGTAGTGGAATTCCGCAGAGATGCTTTCCGCGGCATTCTGGAACAGATTAAAGGCTGATGCAGTAAGATAAAAGTTGAGGAAAAGGATGTAAGGGTATGGATGTCTTGTCAATTTTAGGTTTTATATTAGCAGTTGGACTGGTGATGTTTGGTATGACATTTGACCAGGAGTCTATGAGGATTGTGTACCATAACCTTAAGGCTTTTCTGGATATTCCCAGTATGGCCATTACCATTGGAGGTACTCTTGGGGTTATGATGATTTCATTCCCGGCAGGGGCCTTTAAAAAGATTGGAAGCCATCTGAAAATCATTGTCAAACCATATCAGTACAGCCCCACGGATTCAGTGGACCAGATAGTGAATCTGGCCACAGAGGCCCGCATGAAGGGGCTTCTGTCCCTGGAGGATAAGCTGAACGAGATTGACGAGCCCTTTCTGCACAACAGCCTGATGCTGGTGGTGGATTCCGTGGATTCGGAGAAGGTGCGAAAGGCCATGGAGACTGAGCTGGAACAGCTGGATGAACGCCATGCCCTGGACCGGCGCTTCTATGAAAAGGCGGCCAGCTTTGCGCCTGCCTTTGGTATGATTGGTACACTGGTAGGACTGATTCTCATGCTGGGAAATATGTCGGATGTGGACGCTCTGGCAAAGGGCATGGCAGTGGCGCTTATAACCACTTTATACGGTTCACTGCTGGCCAACGTGGTCTGCCTGCCCATGGCAAGCAAGCTGAAAGCGCGGCACGACGAGGAATTTCTGTGCAAACAGCTGGTCATGGAGGGAGTCCTGGCGATTCAGGAGGGAGAAAATCCCAAGTTCATTGAGGAAAAGCTGTACAAGCTTCTTCCGGCCAGCTATAAAAAGCCGTCGGATAAGGGCGAGAAGCAGGACGCAAATCAGGATGACAAAAAGAACGGCAAAAAGAAGGGCATAGGAAAACGCCGCAGATGGAACAAGAAAGAGATTGAGGAATAGAAGGAGTAAACCATGGCAAAGGCAGAGGGAGGCCGGGATGTCACCGCAATGACAGACGGGCAGATGTTTGAAGAACTTATAAAGATTCACGCACAGTCGGCAGGGGAGGCCATATCCTCCATCCTGAGGGCAGACATAGAGATAGGCGGACCCAGGCTTCAGGAGATGTCAATAAAGGATGTGGAGTACGGCATCCTGGAACCTGCCATCTTTGTAAAGAGCTGCCTGACCTCCCAGGTGGCAGGCAACATTGTCCTGGTTCTTCGACAGAGGGATATGCAGGTGTTCTTAAATGAGCTCATGGGTGTGGACGACCTTCCGGATCCGGACTTTGTCTTTGACGATGTGGCCATGAGTGCGGCAGGGGAGCTGATGAACCAGATGTCCCATGCCTCCGCCTCGTCCATGGCTGAGTATCTGGGCGACACCATGGATTTGTCAGACTGCCAGCTGGTGCTCTCTGACGGAAGCCAGGACCTGGCTCTTGTCATCGGGGAGCCGAAGGACGCAAAGGTTATGGTTGTCAGCTACACCATGAAGATTAAGGATATGGTGGAGTCAGAATTTATAGAATGCATCTCGTCCACTGCCATGGACAGCCTGACAGAGGAGATACAGGCCAGAAGAGCTGCCTGTGAAAAAGCCCGCCAGGAAGAGGAGGAGGCCCAAAAGCGCGCCCTTATCATGGAGCAGAATTCCGTCATAGGGCAGGACAGGTCCTCCGGCACAGGCGGGGGACAAAGCCCCGCAGATGCAGGGACGCAGAAATCCGCATATTCAGGCGCTGTCCGGGGCACCACTGCTTCCGGCGGCAGATTTATGGGAATGCCGGGATCCATGCTGCAAAACCAGTCCATGAACGGAAACCTGAGCCTTATCATGGATGTGCCCTTAAACGTGTCCGTGGAGATCGGCAAGACAAGTCGCCGGTTAAAGGATGTGCTGAATTTCAGCAACGGCACCGTGGTGGAGCTGGATAAGCAGTCAGACGCCCCTGTGGACATCATTGTCAACGGACAGCTCATTGCCCGGGGAGAAGTGGTTGTGATTGATGATAACTTTGGTGTGCGTATCAGCGAAATAGTAAATACGAGAAGCATTATTGGAAATGGTGAATAAATTTGAAACGGTTTAATATCCTTGTAACAGCGGGAATCATCGGTATCATATTCCTGATACTGATACCCCTTCCCACGCCCATACTGGACTTTTTATTTATACTGAACATATCATTGTCTTTATTGATTCTTGTGATGTCCATGTATATCAGAGAGACGCTGGAATTTTCCGTGTTTCCTTCCCTGCTGCTGATCACAACCCTTTTCAGGCTGGGACTTAACATATCATCCACAAGAAAAATCCTGTTTGACAATGGATACGCGGGACAGGTGGTCAAGACCTTCGGACAGTTTGTTATCCGCGGAAACGCGGTTATCGGTTTTATTATATTCCTGATTATTGTGCTGGTTCAGTTTATCGTTATCACAAAGGGTTCCGAGCGTGTGGCTGAGGTTGCCGCAAGGTTTACCCTGGATGCCATGCCCGGCAAACAGATGGCCATTGACGCTGATTTAAACAGCGGCCTTATCGACGAACAGCAGGCAAGGGAACGCCGGTCTAAAATCCAGAGGGAAGCTGACTTCTTCGGCTCCATGGACGGTGCCACCAAGTTCGTAAAGGGCGATGCCATTATCTCCATTATCATCACCTTTATCAACTTTGTGGGCGGCCTTATTGTGGGAATCATGAACAGCCAGGGAAGCATACAGGATATCATGCAGATTTACACCACATCCACCATTGGCGACGGCCTGGTGTCCCAGATACCGGCCCTGCTTATATCGGTTGCCACCGGTATGGTGGTGACCAGGTCCGCTTCGGAGAACAGCCTCAGCGAGGACCTGACAAAGCAGTTCCTGGCCCAGCCAAGGGTGCTTATGACGGCGGGAGGCGCGGCCGCGTGCCTGTGCCTTATACCCGGCTTCCCTGTTCTTCAGATACTGATTATATCCGCAGGCATGGTTGGGGGCGGTTATTATCTGTACCGGCACCAGAAGAGCCTGGTGGAGGAGACTGCGGAAGAACTGGTGGAGACAGAGGTAACCAGCGAGGCGTCCTATTATAAGAATATTGAAAATGTATACGGTCTGCTGAACGTGGAGCAGATTGAAATGGAGTTTGGCTACAGCCTGATTCCCCTGGCCGATGAAGGCAACGGCGGGAATTTTATTGACAGGGTGGTTATGTTCCGCAAACAGATGGCCCTGGATATGGGATTTGTAATTCCCTCTGTCCGTATCAAGGACAGCGGACAGCTCAATCCCAACCAGTACAGCATCCTCCTTAAAGGGGAGGAAGTGGCCAGGGGAGATATACTCATGGACCATTATCTGGCCCTGCCTCCCGGCACGGATGCAGACGATGTGCCTGGAATAGATACCATTGACCCGGCTTTCCATATACCGGCAAAATGGATAAGCGGGGACAGGAAGATACAGGCCGAGCTGGCCGGTTATACCCTGATAGACCCCACTTCCGTGGTAATCACCCACCTGTCCGAGGTGGTAAAGGAACACCTCCATGAGCTGTTAAACAGGCAGGAGGTCAACAACCTGCTGGAGGCCCTTAAAAAGACCAACAGCAGTATTGTGGAGGACACCATTCCGTCGGTTATATCGGTGGGAGGCCTTCAGAAGGTCCTGGCCAATCTTTTGCGTGAGGAGATTCCCATTCGGGATATGGAGACCATTGTAGAGACATTAGGCGATTACGGCAGCCAGGTAAAGGATACGGATATGCTTACCGAGTATGTGCGCCAGGCATTAAAGCGCACCATATCCCGGCGGTTCTCAGAGGCGGGGCAGATGAAGGTCATCAGCCTGGACGACCGGATCGAGAACATGATTATGTCGTCCGTGAAGAAGATGGATACAGGCTCCTATCTGGCCTTAGAGCCCACGGCCATCCAGAGCATAGTGGCGTCAGCCACGGCTGAGATCAATAAGATAAAGGATCTGGTCAATGTACCCATTGTACTGACCTCGCCTGTGGTGCGGATTTACTTTAAAAAGCTCATTGACCAGTTTTACCCCAACGTAGCGGTGGTATCCTTCAGTGAGATTGACAACAATATACAGATACAGGCATTGGGAAATATTTCCCTTAGCCAGAGGTAACAGGATATGCTGATGGAACAGACAGACAGTGAGGATATGGTTCGGGTTCTGGAGGAGTACAGAAAAAACGGCAGCCAGGAATTGAGAAACAGGCTGATTATGCACTATCTTCCCATTGTGCGTTCCGCGGCAGTGCAGCTGCGGTCCATGGCCGGATCCCTTCTGGAGCAGGAAGAGCTTATAGACCAGGGGGTGCTGGCGCTGATTGAATGTCTGGAACGGTATGACCCGGACAGGGGCGCCAGGTTTGAGACATTTGCGTTCATGCGGGTAAGGGGTGCCATGATTGACTATATACGCAGCCAGGACTGGGTGCCTCACAGAGCGAGAAATTTCCAGAAAAAGGTAGAAGAAGCATGTTCCATTTTGTCCCATAAACAGATGAGGGAGCCGGATGTAAACGAAGTGGCGGATTATCTGGACCTGCCCGTGGAAAAGGTGGAAAACCACATTAAATATATGAACCACGCCAACCTTCTTTCCTTTGAGTCCGTGCTGCAGGATATGACGGCCATAGTGGCAAAAGGGGAGCTGGAGTCCGGTGATATAGAGGGCAAACCAGAGGAAAACCTGTTTTACAAGGAACTGATGGGAACACTTACATCGGCCATAGACGGGCTGGGGGAAAAGGAACGGCTGGTCATTACCTTATATTACTATGAAGAGCTGAAGTATTCGGAGATTGCCCAGGTTATGGGCATAGGACAGTCCCGGGTATGCCAGATACATACCAGGGCAATCCAAAAGCTGAAAGCCAGCCTGGAAGATTATATGAGAGGATAAAACTATGTTTTCAGGATTTTATACAGCCGCTTCCGGCATGCTGATGAATCAGAGATCATTAAACATGGCTGCCAATAATATAGCCAATGTTAAGACCAGCGGTTACAAACCGAAACGGCTGGTTAAGACGACCTTTGACCAGCAGCTGGTGCGGGAAATGAACGGAAGGACAGAAGGACTGGGCCAGGGGTCCACCATATCGGTGGGAACCAGGGAGATGACAACCCATGGACAGGGGCCTATTGAGGATACCGGAAAGACCTATGATTTGGCTATCAATGGAGACGGGTTCTTTGTCATACAGGGAGAAAACGGCCAGTATCTGACGCGCAACGGCCATTTTACCAGAGATGACGAGGGAAATCTCATGCTTCCGGGAGTGGGCCAGCTTATGGGAGACGGCGGTCCGGTATATGTGGATGAGGAGGGATTCCGCGTTGGCGCGGATGGAATTATCTACGACAATGAGGACGGCGCCCTGGACCAGATTCAGATAGTGGTGCCGGACAATTACGACAGCCTGGAGTTCTATGACAACGGAACCTACGGCGCGGGGGCGGGCGTGGAGCTCAGCCAGGTTTATCCCACGGTGTATCAGGGAAAGTTAGAACAGTCAGGAGTAAATCTGAACAATGAGATGACCAGGGCCATGGAGGTGCAGAGGGCGTTTCAGTCCTGCGGAAAGGCCCTGACCATCATAGACCAGATGAATCAGAAAACAGCCAACGAGATTGGAAAGCTGTAGGGGGGAACCACAGATGAATATATCGTACTATACAGCAGTATCGGCCATGAACGCATTCCAGAAGGACCTGGATGTGACTTCTAACAACATGGCCAATATAAGCACCAACGGCTACAAGTCCATGCGCAGCAGCTTTAATGATTTATTGTACACCCAGATGGACATGCGGCCTCAGGCCCAGGTGGGACACGGAGTCCGCAATGACGGGCCGGGAACCACGTTCCAGCAGGGGATTTTCCGCAAGACGGACCGGGAACTGGATTTTGCCATATCGGGCAATGCGTTTTTCGCCATCCAGACCAGCGAGGACGAGGAAGAACCGGCTTATACCAGGGACGGCGCATTCCAGATATCCTCCACGGATGACGGCAATTACCTGACCACCAGCGACGGAAGCTATGTCCTGGACCAGGACGGGGAGCCCATAGAGCTGGAATACAAGACATCAGAGGACGGCGGAGACAATGATGCAGGGGAGCTGGACTTAGACGGGCTGGCAGAACGGATCGGGCTGTTTGTGTGTGAGAATCCGGAAGGGCTGCAGCATGTGGGCATGAACCTGTTCCGCACAGGAGAAACCTCCGGTGAATGGCTGTCCATGGATGATTTGGACGAAGAACAGGAAAAAAGCAAGGTTATGAGCCATGCCCTGGAGATGTCCAACTGCAACATGTCCACAGAGATGGTCAATCTGATGCAGACGCAGCGTGCGTTTCAGCTTAACAGCCGGATCGTCACAACCGCGGATCAGATGGAAGAGATGATAAATAACTTAAGGTAATGACATACAAGGCAATGACATGCGCTGAACTTACTGAAAGGGGAGATGCCCATGAACGAAAAGAGTCTGATTTACAGCTTGTTTTCCAAGTTCCTGGATGAGGGGCAGGATGAGATACCCCAGGAAGAGGACGGCAAAGAAAGCCCGGAACGGGAACAGGATAAAAAATCACGGCCCCAGGGGCAGCCCTATGACAGAGCGGACGAGACTGAACATGCGGACAGAAACCATGACAACAGGGTGGAAACAGTGGAGGACTGGAATGAAACCGAACAGAGGCGGCGCCAGCAGATGGAGCGCGAGCTTCTGGGGCAGGAGCATCCGGAAAGCGCCACGCAGGAGTCGGAGTCATATGATGAGGACCGGCCCGGTTCCGGGGACGGCGGCGATTATGAAGGCAGCAGCGCACAGAAGGACGGCATAAAGAAAGAAGAAGTTACCCGGGATGCCTGGGTGGAGGTTCTTGTCTCGGATGACAGGATGTCGGTGTCCATGATGGTTTACGGACCATCCGGAGGCGGAAGTGATATAACGGAGGAAATGGTGTATGATGTGCTGGAGCAGAAGGGGATATGTTTTGGCATAGACCAGAAGAAGATAAGCTGGGTTGTCAGCGGGCAGCAGTATATGCAGATGGTTATGATAGCTGCGGGCGAGCCTGCCAGGAACGGGGAGGACGGCCATATTAAAGATTATTACCCCAGGAAGGCCCAGATTAAGTACGCCTCCAAGGGAAACGGCGGAATCGACTTTAAAAGCACCAATCTGATACATAATGTGAAAAAAGGTGATGTTGTCTGCGATATTACACTTCCCACGGAACCCGGAGACGGTATGGATGTGTTTGGCCAGCCTGTGCGGGGGAAGAAGGGAACCATGCCGCCCGTTCCCCAGGGCAGGAACATCGTTTATTCTGAAGACAGGGATAGGCTGCTGGCAGCCTGCGAGGGCAATCTGACCTTCCGGTCCGGCCGTTTCCATGTGGAGAATGTATTTACCGTGTCCGGCAATGTGGACAATTCCGTGGGGAATATCAACTTCACAGGCAGCGTGGTGATTCACGGGGATGTTCTGGAGGGATACAGCGTCAAAGCAAAGGGCGATATTACGGTTATGGGAATCGTGGAGGGCGCCCGGCTCAGCGCGGGGGGAGATATTCTGCTGCACAAGGGCATGCGGGGCATGAGAACCGGCGTGCTTGAGGCGGAGGGCGATATCACGGCCAAGTTTCTGGAGGACTGCAATATCTTTTCCAGAAATAATATCCAGGCAGAATATATCATCAACTCGGAGGTGTCCTGCGGCCACGATTTGACATTAATTGGTAAAAGAGGGGCGTTTATCGGCGGAAGCTGTTCTGTATATAACTGCATGAATGTGAAGGCAGTGGGAGCACCCAGCCATATCGCCACCTCTGTGACCCTGGGCCTGACGCCCCAGCTCATGGATGAGATGGAGGCAGTGGGCAAGGAGATGATACTGCTCTCCAGAAAGCTGACGGAGCTGAACAAAGATATTTCTTATCTGAGCGGTAAGCTGAAGGAAGGGACCATCACTCCATCCCAGCGGGAACGGTTATCCAAGTTAAAGCTGGAAGCCCCCATTAATTCGCTGAAGGAAAAGAAACTGAAGCAGCAGGGAGCTGAGCTTTCCAGGAAACTGAGGGAGGTGGGCAAGTCCAGGCTTACGGCCAGGGAGGTATACCCCGGAACCGTTATTAATATCGGGGATTGTAAGATGAGCATTTCCAAGAAGGAGGATAGTTGCACCTTCTATTATCTTGACGGGGAAATCAAGAAAGGAATTCGGTAATGGCAGATATCCTGCGGGTGACCTCTCCGGTTATCAACAAAAACATCATACAGCCGGATAAGGCGTTAAAGGACCCGTCGGTTCCCTTTGATATGCAGGAGATCAGGCATATTACAAAGAACCCGTCGGGCAGCGGTCTTCTGGGCCATCACAATGTGCTGGAGGGAGAGGCCGGGGCAGCCACCCTTATGAACCTGTTAAAGGACCCGGCCGTGACCGTCAACTATCTGAAAAATATTTATATGCTGGAGGAAATCATCAATCTGCTTCCTGTGAACAACAATACGGTGACCCAGGAAATCCGCCAGCTCTTTGACGCCCTTCTCATTGACCCGGACCATATCGTGGACGAACTGGTAGACCAGGAGTACGCGTCCACCCTGTTCAAAGGGGAGCTCTTTGATTTGCTGAGGGGAATTCTGGAGAAAGCGCCGGATTTGCGGATGGAGACAGCTGAGCTTTTAAAGGCGGTGAACGCCAGCATATCCAGGCAGGATGTGCTGGACTCTGTGGCCAACAGCCTGGAATACCTGTCTGAGCAGCTGACAGGCAGCAGGAATCTGTCAGGAATGTTTTCACAGCTTGCGGCACGTGTCAGAGAGAGCCGGGGGAGCCTGGAATTCGAGGAACTGAAGCCCCAGGTGCAGCAGGCTCTAAAGGAGCTGGAGGAGAGCGTGCTCTATACGCCCCAGGCTGCCAGGGTCATTCCCAACATACTGTACAATATGTCCCGCTATCAGGACAATGACGCCTTTCTCCAGGAAGCCCTTATGAATCTTCTCATCCATGTGAACGACAGGGAGGAAAAGGCCCATATCAGGGAACTGGTGAAGGAATACATCGCCGGTTTCAGGGAGCCGGAGCGCCAGATGAACCGTTCCCGCATCATGGACACCCTGGCTAAAATCATTGCCAAACAGGACAGGGAGACTCCCATGAACAGCCTGAACGGGGAAAAGATAGAAAAAATCATCACAAGTCTTTTATCATCCCCATGTAACTACACGCCCCTCCTGCACTTTGTGATACCTGTGGATTACCAGGGAATGAAGGCATTTTCCGAACTGTGGATAGATCCCAAGGACGAAGGCAGGAATGGGGAGCCGGGAAGCAGAGAGGGCGGTCATGTCCATGTGCTCATAACCTTTGATGTACCGGGGGTGGGTCAGATGGAAGCGGAGTTTATGATGGCGGGAAAGGAACTGGGATTCCATCTGTATTGTCCGGAATCCTATATAGGAATATTTGAAAGCCTGGTTCCGGAGTTCCGCAATATCATGGAGGAACACGGATACAAGGCGTCAGGCATAGAGGTGGAGCGCATGGACCATGTGCGTTCCCTGATGGAAGTATTCAAAAATCTGCCGTTTAAAAGGACGGGTGTAGATGTCAAAATATAAGAAAAATAAAGCGGTTGCTTTAAGATACAATGTAGATGAGGACACATCCCCGGTGGTAATTGCCTCGGGGTATGGAACGGTTGCGGAACACATCATTGATATTGCGGAAAAAAAGGGGATTCCGGTGTTCAAGGACGACAGCGCGGCATCCCTGCTGTGTATGCTGGATGTGGGTAGCAATATACCGGTGGAGCTGTACGAGGTGGTTGCAGCCATTTACTGCAAGCTCATTGAAACCTCCGCCCAGATACGGGGAGTGGAAAAAAGCCGTTCAGAATCCGCATCTGCCGGACATAAAGAGGAAGCCAGCCAGCCCGGCCGCCTGCGCCGGAACCTGGTATCCAGACACAGCAAGGATGACAGTTAACAGACAGTATGATAACAGGGGGTGTGGAAGATGGTTGATTTGCTGGACGGGTATGTAGGTTCGTCCTGTGTCATAAAGGCCAAGAACAACGACCTGATCAGTATGGGGGTACTGCATCGTATAGGCAAAAACTTCATAGATGTGAGCAGCTCCCGCAATGAGCTGCCGGGAATTCCGTACAATTTGCTTATTAAGCTGGAGATATACAACACACAGCTTGGATTTAAGGTGCTCCTGGGCCGGGTATACCTGTCCTCTCCCAAGCTGGTGCGGATCGTGGAATTAAGCGAGGCCACCAATGACGAGCGCCGGGAGTATTTCCGGATCAGTACCAGGGACGAGGGAATCATTTATAACTGTATACGTGGAAATGACACCCTGGACATGGGGGAGGAGTCAGAGGATTACAACGGCCTGAAGGTGCGTCTGGTGGATATCAGCCTGGGAGGCCTGATGTTCTGCACCAGGGAGGAATTCAAGGTCAATGACCGTTTCAACATCGTCATACCGGCCATGGGGGATTCCATGCTGTTCATATGTGAAGTACGCCGCCGGGTGGAACGCCCGGAGGGGGGCTATGGCTATGGCTGCGAATTCGTGGAAATGGCCACAAAGCAGGAGGACCTGCTGTACCGGTATATTCTCAGACGGCAGGGGGATCAGCTGCGGAGAATACGGTAGGTCAGAGAGATGAGAGAAGGGATTGTTAGGAGGAAACGCGTATTATGGCTCAGAGGAGACCCAGGGACCAGCGTGTGGTCAGGAACCGGCGGGTGGCAATCTACACCTTCCTGCTGATCCTGACCCTGTTTTATATATCGGCCCACAGGACGGTCCAGAAGGAGCGGGAGATGGAGGCGCTGCGGGCGGAGACGGCGGAGGAAGGGCCGGGGGAGCAGGTGAAGGAACTGGCGGAAGGATGGCCGGGAGGGATGTCGGGAGCGCAGGTTTTCAAAGAACGCGGGGAAATGGATGCAGATGGGGGCCTTAAAATTCTGCCGCAGGATATGTGGTGTCTGATACTTACCAACGCAGAGTATCCTGTGCCGGAAGACTATGAGGTGGAACTGGAAGCCATTCCCGGTACGGAGCAGTCAGTGGATAAGAGAATCTATGAGCCGCTGATGGCCATGATTGGCGATATGAAGGCCCAGGGATTGTCTCCGATAGTGTGCTCCGGCTACAGGACACTGGACAAGCAGGAAAAACTGTTTAACAGGAAGGTCCTGTCCTTTGTGAAGGCCGGACATACCAAGGAGGAGTCTTACAATCTGGCCAGACAGACCATATCCATTCCCGGTTCAGGAGAGCACTGCCTGGGATTGGCAGTGGACTTCTATACCAGGAGATACCACAAGCTGGAAAGGGCCTTTGAGGATACACCGGAGAGTAAATGGCTGGTGGAACATGCGCAGGATTACGGTTTTGTCATGCGGTATGGGGAGAATAAGACGGATATTACCGGAATCCAGTATGAGCCCTGGCATTACCGCTATGTGGGGGTGGAAGCGGCAAAATATATGAAGGATAATGAGCTGTCCCTGGAAGAGTTTTATATTGAACAGAGTTTATATGGTTAAAGTGCATGAAAATCAATAACGATTTTTGTGCACTTTTTTGGTGAACAAAATGGGAGGGGCGTACGATAAATATTACAGAGCGGAAGAGATGGAATGTTTCGGAAACTCGGTCCAGTGTCCGACAGGGCCCGTCGTTCATTGGAAGGACAAGAAAATAATAGGGACAGGGAAGTCCCGGTATAAAACAATTACATGGAGGTAATTAGTATGAGGATTCAGCACAATATTATGGCACTTAATTCCAACAGGCAGTTAGGTGTAAACAACAGCGCAGTAGCAAGGTCACTGGAAAAGCTATCTTCTGGTTACAGAATCAACCGTGCAGGTGATGACGCCGCCGGACTGGCTATTTCTGAGAAGATGAGAGCGCAGATTAAAGGCCTGGAAGCAGCTACCGACAACTCCCAGGACGCTATCTCCCTGGTTCAGACAGCAGAGGGAGGATTACAGGAAGTTCATTCCATGTTAAACCGTATGACTGAGCTGGCTACCAAGTCCGCCAATGGTACTTATACGGATGATGTTGACCGTAAGGCATTGCAGGATGAAGT